>Ga0265327_10000185_pt1 | contig 131884 bp, 132 predicted proteins | sample 41621metaG_FD_202089 | JGI IMG/M metagenome (GOLD analysis project Ga0265327, IMG submission 202089) | Rhizosphere microbial communities from Carex aquatilis grown in University of Washington, Seatle, WA, United States - 4-16-21 metaG | ecosystem: Host-associated > Plants > Roots >... | reverse complement strand
CGCGGACCATGCCGCCATAGAAGAAGGCCAGACCGGGCGTCATCAATAACACCAACGCGGCGCTGGCCAGCATCCACGCAGTGTCCCCAGCATTCGGGGCACCCATTGTTGGGAAACCATCCACTAGTGCATTCCTCCTTGGCGGCTTGGAAAGGTGCACGGCCGTAAGGAGCCGCGGCCAGAAGAATGCGCAGCAGATGTGTCAAACACAGCTCGTACATGTTGCATGTCCGTGAAGTACTCAGCACGAGCCGAAATCGGCGCAGTAGTTCGGTGGAAGTTCCTGCGCCCCGCGCGCTGGTGTTGATGTCTAGGAAACATGCCCGTTATCGATGGTCCCTAACGTAGCCACGTTGGTCGCCCGCGAATCGGCTGCGGGCCCGTCCCAGGGATAGGAACTCAATTGAGCGGAAATGCTGTCCGTCTGCAGGCGATCAACAATGTCGAGGCGTACGTGCCTCCGGCGATTAGCTTCGTGGTCGGCGAAGAACCGGGGGAGGTCTTCGGCGCGAACGTCTTTAGCAAGGCCGTTATGCAGCAACGGCTTCCCAAGTCGGTCTACAAATCCGTGACTGCCACGGTCGAGAAGGGCGCCAAGCTGGACCCGGCCGTGGCCGATGCCGTCGCTTCGGCGATGAAGGACTGGGCACTTGAGAAGGGCGCGACCCACTATGCGCACGTCTTCTACCCATTGACCGGTCTGACCGCCGAAAAGCACGACAGCTTTCTGGAACCGATCAGCGACGGCGCGACCCTGGCCGAGTTCGCGGGCAAGACCCTGATTCAGGGCGAGCCGGATGCCTCCAGCTTCCCCAGCGGCGGCCTGCGCAACACCTTCGAGGCCCGTGGGTACACCGGCTGGGATGTCACCAGCCCCGCATACATCCTCGAAAACCCCAACGGCAACACGCTATGCATCCCGACAGTGTTCGTGTCGATGACCGGCGAGGCGCTGGACCACAAGACTCCGCTGCTACGCAGCCAGCAGGCGATGGGCGAGCACGCCGAGCGCATCCTGAAACTGTTCGGTCACAGCAATTTCGATCACATCGTGTCGTTCTGCGGTCCGGAGCAGGAGTACTTCCTTGTCGACCGTCACTTCTTCCTGGCCCGCCCCGACCTGATCAACGCCGGTCGCACATTGTTCGGAGCCAAGCCGCCGAAGGGCCAGGAGTTCGACGACCACTACTTCGGTGCGGTGCCCGAACGGGTTCTCGGTTTCATGATGGATACCGAGCGTGAACTGTTCAAACTCGGCATCCCGGCCAAGACCCGGCACAACGAGGTCGCACCCGGTCAATTCGAGATCGCCCCCATGTTCGAGCGTGCCAACATCGCCTCTGATCACCAGCAGCTGCTCATGACGACGTTCAAGACGATCGCCAAGAAACACGGAATGGAGTGCCTGTTCCACGAGAAGCCCTTTGCCGGAGTTAATGGTTCTGGCAAGCACGTCAACTTCTCGCTGGGGAACTCGCAGTTCGGCAGCCTTCTGGTGCCTGGAGATACCCCGCACGAGAACGCGCAGTTCCTGGTCTTCTGCGCAGCGGTCATCCGGGCCGTGCACAAATTCGGTGGGCTGCTGCGAGTTTCAGTGGCATCGGCGACCAACGACCACCGTCTCGGCGCGAACGAGGCCCCGCCGGCCATTATCTCGATCTTCCTCGGCGATCAGCTGGCCGATGTGTTCGAGCAGATCGCCAAGGGCGCGGCGACGTCGTCAAAGGGCAAGGGCAGCATGATTATCGGCGTCGACACACTACCGGTCCTGCCCACCGATCCGGGAGACCGCAACCGCACCAGTCCATTTGCGTTCACCGGCAACCGCTTCGAATTCCGCGCCCCTGGCTCGATGCAGACGGTAGCCGCGCCGATGGTAACGATCAACACGATCATGGCGGAATCGCTGGACTACATCGCCACCGTGCTGGAGAAGGAAGTCACGGACGGTACTGACTTCGACAAAGCCGTTCAGCAGCTTCTCACCGACATCATCACCGAACACGGTGCCGTGGTGTTCAACGGGGACGGCTATTCCGAGGAGTGGCAGACCGAAGCAGCCGTTCGGGGGCTGCCGAATCTGAAGACCACCTTGGATGCACTCCCGGAGCTGATCAAGCCCGAAGCCCTCGAGTTGTTCGACAAATACAAGGTCTTCAACGACCGGGAGATGCACAGCCGCTACGAGATAGGCCTTGAGCAATACGCGCTGACCATTCACGTCGAGGCGAAGCTGTCGTTGGAGCTGGCCTCGACAGTCGTGCTGCCGGCCGCGCTGCGCTACCAGACAGAGATCGCGCAGAACGTCGCCACGCTGAAGGCCGCCGGGATGACGCCGAGCACCACCTTGCTGGAGGACATATCGGCCCCCATCGCCGACCTTGTCGCCGCCCTTGCCGACCTGAAGAAGGGAATCGAGAGCGACTCCGCCGTCAGCGCGCTGGAAGAAGCGGAGCACGCCAAGAGCCTGCTACCTGCCATGGATGCGGTGCGGGCCGCCGCCGACACGCTCGAAGGGATAGTGGCCGATGACCTGTGGCCGCTGCCGACCTACCAGGAAATGCTCTACATCCTGTAAGTAGGAAAGTCCCGCGTTCATCGCGTTGGTATTCAAAGGGTTTGGCCACCGCCGATAGCAGGGTGGCGGGCAAGGCATCAGTTGAGGCTGGCTGCCGACCAACGTGTTCTCGCCGATCTTGATCAGAGTCGGTCCCAGGAGCATCCCTTTCTGCGACACTGAGCAGTCGTCTAGCTGGGCCGTCGAAGGGACGCCGAGGGTGCGGGTTACACGTGAGGCCGAGGGGCAGGCACCGGAGGCCGGTGAAGCCAGAAGGTTCAGACTGCTGCGCTTGCGCCCACTATCGCGGGTCACCATTCAGTCCAAACTGATCGTGATGATGGTGGTGTGCACCATCGTGGGGGCCGCCGTGGTCGGGCTCATCGCTTTTCAGGTCGGCCGCAATGGACTGCGTACGACCGTGTTCACCCGGCTCACGGAGGTACGCGAGTCGCAATCGCGGGCACTCGCGGAGCAACTTTCGGACCTGAAGAATTCACTGGCCGTCTATTCCCACGGGACGACGGTCTCCGATGCCCTCGGGGCCTTCACCACCGGCTTCGATCAGTTGTCCAGCGCGACCGTGGACCCCGCGCAGTGGCAATCGGTGGTCAACTACTACAACAACAACTTCCTCAAGCAGACCGAGCAGAACAGCGGAATCAAACTCGACGCCGAGGCCGTACTGCCCACGACAAACGCTCAACGCTATCTGCAGGCCATCTACACGGCTCATCGGAAATCCGACGACGTAGCCATCACCATCAACGACGCCCATGACGGCAGCGCCTGGTCGGCGGCGAACGCCCGATATCAGGAGTACTTCCGTGAAATCGCTACCCGCTTCGAGTTTCAGGACGCACTGCTACTCGACGCTCGTGGAAACATCGTTTATACGGCATTCAAAGATGTCGACCTGGGTACCAATATTCTGACCGGCCCATACAACGGATCCAAACTGCATGACGCATATCAGCGAGCGCTGACGTCCAATGATTCGAACTTTGTACTGTTCACCGACTTCGAGATCTACCAGCCCGCCGAGAACGAGCCCACCGCCTGGATCGTGGCACCAGTCGTTGCCAATGGCCGGGCAACCGGCGTGCTCGCTCTACAGTTTCCGGCGTCCAAGATCAACAGGCTGATGACTTTCGAAAAACGTTGGCAGGCCGTGGGTATGGGCCGCACGGGAGAGTCCTACCTGGCCGGCCCGGACGGTCTGATGCGCTCGGATTCGCGCCTGTTCCTGGAAAACCCCCAGAGCTACAAGCGCGATGTCGTCGCGGCGGGAACCCCTGCCGATGTGGCCGATCGGGCCATCCGGCTCGGTGGCACGACATTGGTGCAGCCGGTGGACTCCGACGCCACCCAGGCGGCGCAACGTGGCCAATCGGGAACTCTGATCGCGACCAATTACCTAGGGCAGCAGACGTTGCAGTCGTACGCGCCGCTCGTGCTGCCGGATTCCGATGTGCATTGGTCCGTAATCGCCACGGTGGACACCGCAGAGGCATTCGAGCGCGAGGTGTCGTTTACCAAGACCATCGTGGTCTCGACCACCGGCATCATCTTCGCCGTCTGCCTGGCCGCAGCGTTTTTCGCACAGCTCTTCGTTCGGCCAATCAGGAGGCTGGAAGAGGGGGCGCAGAGAATCAGCGCCGGCAACTACACGGTCGCCATCCCGATCGAGACACGCGACGAAATCGCGGATCTTACAAGAGCATTCAACGAAATGAGCAGAAGCCTGACCATCAAAGAAGACCTCCTCACCGAACAGCGCCAGGAGAATGACCGGCTACTGCGGTCGTTGATGCCCGAACCGTTCGCCCAGCGGTATCGGCAGGGCGAGGAGCTCATTGCCACCGAACGTCACGACGTGTCGGTCGTATTCGCCGATATCGTCGGTCTGGACCGGCTCCAGGCCGAGCTGGCATCCGAGGATTCACTGGCACTTGTCAATGATCTTGTCCGTCAGCTCGATGCAGCATCCGAAGATCTCGGAATCGAGCGGGTACGCACAGCACACAACGGCTATCTCGGAAGCTGTGGTCTCAATACTCCACGACTGGACAATGTGCGCAGGATCGTCGACTTCGCCCTTGCATGCCAAGGAATCATCGGGCGATTCAACAGTGAGACCGGGTACGAACTGAGTCTGAGGGCAGGTGTCGACACCGGCACGGTCAGCAGCGGACTGGTCGGCCGTCCCACGATGGTCTACGAAATGTGGGGCGCAGCAGTCAATCTCGCATACCAGGTGAAGAATGGATCGCCACGGCAGGGAATCTACGTCACGTCGCGAGTGCATGATGCCCTAGGGGAAACGTTCGACTTCACGCCGGCCGGGGTCGTCACGGTGGACGGGGAAGACCAACCGATCTGGCGGCTGTCGGAGCATCAGTGATGACCGACATCCTCACGTCACCCTGGTTTTTCTGGTCCGTTGGTATCGCCCTTGGGCTCCCGCTGGGGTTGATAGCGCTGACGGAATGGCAGCAGGCATTGCGCAGCAAGCGCAGCGTCCTGGTGCGGCCGGTCACTGTCCTGCGCAACTATCTGCTGCCACTGGGCGCCCTGCTGCTGCTCCTGATCGAGGCGAAGCAGATCCCGCCCGAGGCAACGTCGGTCCGTCTGGTAGGCACCCTCTTCGCATTCGTGGTGTTGGTGCTCGTGCTCTCCGGTGTGAGCGCCACCCTCTTCCACGGTGCTCCCGAAGGAACGTGGCGCAAACGGGTCCCCATCATCTTCGTCGACGTCGCACGGTTCGTCGTGATCGTCGTCGGTCTGGGGATGATCTTTTCCTATATCTGGGGCGCCAACGTGCGGGGACTATTCACCGCTCTCGGCGTGACATCCATCGTGATGGGGTTGGCGCTACAACAGTCTGTCGGTCAGATTGTCTCAGGACTGTTGATGCTCTTCGAGCAACCATTTCGGATAGGGGACTGGCTGGATACGCCGACCGCACACGGCCACGTCGTCGAAGTCAACTGGCGTGCCGTGCATCTCCAGACTGACAGTGGACTTCAGATCACGCCGAACTCTGTGTTGGCCACCGCGTCGTTCACGAACGTGAGCCGTCCCGAGGGCAAGCACAAGATCACGATCGTCAGCGTCTTCTCCCTGGACGATCCGCCAGATCAGGTCTGCGCCACGCTATTGAAGGTGGCAGCCGGGTTGCCACAACTCCGCGAAGGCGCGCAACCTTCGTCAATCCCTTTGGGCGGCATTGAGTATCGCACCACCATTCCGCTGCGGTCTTTCGACAATGACAGCCAAGTGAAGGCGACCTTCCTGCGCTGGATCTGGTATGCCGCTCGGCGGGAAGGGCTTCACCTCGATCACGCCACCGAGGCGTGGTCCACACCCGAACGAGTCGCAGACGCGATACAGACCGTGGTCGCACCGACATTGCGGATAGGCCCCGAAGACCAGCAGGCGCTCATCGCGCACTCGACACTCCAGCGGTACGGCGCCGACGAGAAGATCCAGGACTCCGGCGAGGTGCCCAATCACATGTTGTTCATCGTCTCGGGCCGCGTGTTACTGACCGCGGTCACGGCCGACGGCGCGGAGATATCGGTGGCCACTCTCGATGAGGGCTCCTTCCTCGGGCAGAGCACGTTGACCCGCCAGCCCGTGATCGGCCGCGCCTATGCGGTGGGTGAGGTCACCGTCGTACAGATCGAACGGGAACAGGTCGAGACACTGGTGCACCGCAACCCGGTGCTCATGCAGGAGTTCGGCCGCACGATCGAAGAACGAAGGGCCAGCGTCCACCGGGCAATCACGCCCGACGCTCTTGCTCAAAGTCGCAGCGACTGATCTCCGCCGAAGTCTCCAGCAGTCACTCGCTTCGGCGCCCAGCTGCTGATACCGCAGCACGCAATCAGCAGGCCCCATATAGCCGTCCATCGGATTTCCGGCCACCTACGTGCTACGTAACATCTGTCACATATTTGCTGCCGATGCGATGGCGATTCCGATTGCTGAAGGTTCGACGTTTCAGACACACGGGTGCCCCGGCAGTTCACACTTCTAGCCCAGTCCATGAGACGGTATCTCTCACTATGGACAGCGAACCAGTTGACCACCAGTACCTCACCTACGAGGAATTTGGCAGGGCGTTCTTCGAGATAGCCGTCAGCGAAGCCCGGGTAAGGGCTGCGGTCGCCTCGATCGCGGGCGAGCCATTCGAAGTCGGCCCCATGGCCCAGGGCCCCGGCAAGATTGCGAAAGTGACCGCGAAAGTCCAGATCCTGGACCCGGTCGTCACCCGGAACGACGGGCAGACCATCACCTTCGACATCCAGGTGCCGCTGGCCATCGACCTGCTGATCGACCTGAAGCTCGACAAGAGCCGGTTCAAGGTCGCGGGCAACATCTCCCTCAAGGCCACCGCCCGCGCCGCCGCACCGCTGCAGTTGGTCATCGATGTCGCGCCGCCCGGCCCCTCGGACATCACGGTCGATGTGTCCTCCAACACGATCCGTGGGGAGCTGCTGCGCATCTTGGCCGGAGTCGACCAGCTGATCAGCCGATTCATCGCCGGCTACGTGGCCCAGGAGGTCAACAATCCGAAGGCGATGGCGGCGCGCACGATCGACGTCGCCCACCGGCTCGACGCGGCGTGGACGGGCGTTTGATCGACCTCTCGGTCTGGGAACCCGTCACGACGGGGAGTCCGGCGCCCGGGTCCCTGGAGCACACCTCCGATATCAACGACGCCTATACCCGCGGGCTGAGGTGGGCTGGGGTGGCCTGTGCCACAGCGGACGCTACTATCGGCCCATGACCACATCGGCAGTGCCGCCGGATGTTTCTGGATTTGGACGCGTCACCCAAATTGCTTGGGTTACTGATGATCTCGATGCCACCGAAGGCATGCTCAGCACCGTATTCGGGGTCAAGAAATGGACGCGAATTCCAGATGTGCACTTTGGTCCTGAGACGTGTACGTATCGTGGCGGGCCGGCCGATTTCACGGCGACCATCGCACTGAGCTATCTCGACGACATGCAGCTTGAGCTGATCCTCCCGGTCACTGGGACGAGCATCTACTCGGAGTTTCTGGAGCGCAATCCTGCGGGACTGCATCACGTATGCGTCGAACCGCCCGATCTTGACGCGGCGCTCGATCACGCCGTCGCACGCGGCATGGAGGTTGTCCAGGCCGGTGTGATGCCCGGCGGCATGCGCTTTGCGTATCTGTCGGCCCCCACAGCCGCCTTGCCGTACATGGAACTGGCCTTTGTCCCGTCCGAAATCCGGGCGTTCTACGACTACATCAAGAGTGAGCAGGGATGAGCGCAGCGATACCGGAAACCGTAGCGGTCCAAGACATCACGGAGTGGTCTGGCGAGGTGGACGTACTCGTCATCGGCTTTGGCATGGGCGGGGGATGCGCCGCTGTATCGGCCGCCGAAGCCGGTGCGCAGGTGCTGGTGCTCGAGCGCGCAGCCTCCGCGGGTGGTACCACCGCGATGGCGGGTGGACACTTCTACCTCGGCGGCGGCACCGCCGTTCAGCAGGCCACGGGGCATGCCGACAGTGCCGACGAGATGTACAAGTACCTGATGGCGGTATCTCCGGATCCGGATCCGGCGAAGATCCGCCGGTACTGCGAGGGAAGCGTCGAACATTTCAATTGGCTTGAGGCACTGGGCTTTCAGTTCGAGCGCAGTTTCTATCCGGAGAAAGCCGTCATCCAGCCCAATACCGAGGGGTTGATGTTCACGGGGAACGAGCTGGTGTGGCCGTACCGCGACGAAGCCGTCCCCGCGCCGCGCGGGCACAAGGTCCCCAAGCCCGGTGACACCGGCGGCGCGGGCATGGTTGTGGAACTGCTCGCCCAACGCGCCGGCGAACTTGGTGTGCCCATCCGGTATGAGACCGGCGCGACCGCGCTCATCCTCGACGAGGGGGGAGCGGTCGTAGGTACGACGTGGAAACACTTCGCGGAAACCGGTGCGATACGGGCCAAGTCGGTGATCATTGCCGCCGGTGGCTTCGTGATGAACCCCGCCATGGTGGCCCAGTACACCCCCAAGCTCGCCGAGAAGCCATTCGTACTCGGCAGCACCTACGACGACGGACTCGGCATCAGGCTCGGGGTGTCCGCGGGCGCCGACACCCGGAACATGAACCAGATCTTCGTGACCGCTCCGGTGTATCCGCCTTCGGGCCTGCTCACCGGGATCATCGTCAACAAGAACGGCGAACGGTTCGTCGCCGAGGACTCCTACCATTCCCGGACATCCGGGTTCGTGATGGACCAACCCGACAGTGCCGCGTACCTGATCATCGATTCCGTACACATGGATCGCCCGACGCTGCCCTTGACACCGTTTATCGACGGCTGGGAGACCATCGCCGAAATGGAAGCGGCCCTGGGCATCCCGGCCGGCAACCTGGACAAGACGCTGCAGCGCTACAACGAGCACGCCGACAGGGGAGAGGACCCCGACTTCCACAAGCATCCGAAATACCTTGCCTCGCAGGGAACCGGTCCCTGGGGCGCATTCGATCTGACCCTCGGCAACGCGATGTACGCCGGGTTCACACTCGGCGGGCTCCGCACCGACACCGACGGGCGCGTGCTCACCGAATCCGGGCAGTCAATTCCCGGTCTCTACGCGGCCGGTGCGAGCGCGTCGAACATTGCTCAGGACGGCAAGGGCTATAGCAGTGGAACCCGGCTCGGCGAAGCATCGTTCTTCGGCCGGCGAGCCGGTTGGCACGCCTCGCAGCGTACATCGGCACAGTGATCAGTACTATGCGCTACATCACAAAAAGGCATCAAACGGCCACGTGGCGGGATAGCTCACCGCTTGTCTACGAACCCGTCGCCTAGGCTGTCAGCAACGGAAAGGTGACTCCAATGGCGGAGGTCTATACCAGGAACGGGCATCGGCCCGCGCCGACCGGCAAGATCCGCAAGCTGGCCAACGTCGCGCTGAACATCGACGGCACCGTCGGAAGCATCGAGTCCATGGCCGTGGAGGTACACGACCTTACCGACCGAGTCGGCGGCATGCTCGATCACCTCGATTCGAGCCTGGAGCGCCTCGACGACTCGCTGGATTCGCTGAACCTGACGTTGAACAACCTGGCCGAAACCACCACGACGCTGGCCCGAACGATGACGAGTCTCGAGACGCTCATCGACGTCGTAGACCCCCTGATTCGCGTCCTGAAGGTCGCGCTTTACCCCACGAAGATCGTGCTGGACTTCGCCGACGACCGGATCGCCCAGATCGAGCGCGCCCTGCGCTGAACCTCCCGCACGGCGCCTGATTCCCCGCCTCCGCGCTGATCGTCACCAGCCACTCCCGGCGTTCGATTAACATACATACCAGTTTGTCGGTAATGTCTCACCGACCTATACGACCGGTGTGGACGGAGGAAGTCGCGGTGAGCGATGCAACCGATGAACCCCGGCGGCCCCGGAGACTGGATCCGGTCTCCGCCGAGATTCAGTTCGACCGACTTGCCGCTACGGCGGGCCAGCTACTCAAGGCCGGAACACGGATCCTGAGTCAACGCCCCACGGAGCGCGACCTGCGCCAAGTCATCGCCAAGGAGATGCGCCGGTCTTTCGCCGAGCTCGGGCCCGCCTACGTCAAGTTCGGGCAGCTCATCGCCTCCTCACCGGGGATGTTCCCCGAGGACCTCTCCGCGGAGTTCCGGTCGTTGCTCGACCACGTGCCACCGGCGGACCCCCAGACCATCCACTCCATGCTGACCGACGAGCTCGGCGCGCCACCGGAAGATGTGTTCGCGTCATTCGATGAGGTTCCGTTCGCGTCGGCGTCAATCGCCCAGGTACACAAGGCAACACTCAAGGACGGCACCGCGGCCGTCGTCAAGATCCAGCGCCCGGCGATCCGCACCCGGCTCGCCGCCGATCTGCAGATCCTCAAACAGATCGCCCGCGGTCTCGAACTCACCGAGATGGGCCGGATGTCAAACATCTACGAGGTGATGCGCGACTTTGAGGCCAACCTTGCCGAGGAACTGGACTTCACCCTGGAAGCCCAGGCCATGCGGGATTGGACGGCGGGGCTCGCCGGCTCCAAGTACGCGCAGAGAGTGCGCGTACCCCAGCTTTATTCGGATCTATGCACCGACAAGGTGCTCACCATGGAATACGTCGACGGGATCAGGATTGACGACGCGGACGCCATCCGCGCCGCGGGGTTCGACGGCCCCGAAGTGGTGAAGACCCTGATGCTCACCCTGTTCGACTCCGCGTTCGCCGCGGGTACCTTCCATGGCGACCTGCACGCCGGAAACCTGATGGTCGACCCACAAGGTCGAATTGTGTTCCTGGACTTCGGAATCGTGGGTCGCCTCGATGAGCGGACCCGGAAGACGCTGCGGGAGCTGATCGGCGCGCTCATTCTCGAACCCGACGATGAGGCGGCGGCGCGCACGCTGATCAAGCTCGGGGCCATCGATCCCCACGCCGACCCCGCCAAGGTCGCCGAGTCACTTCGCAAGGTCACCCGCTCCATGGGTACCTCGTTGGGCAAGATCTCCTACGGCACCATCGGCCGCCAGCTCACCGCGTTGGGCCGCGAGCACGACGCGATCCTCCCCAAGGAGTTCATCCTGGTCGGCAAGCAGTTGCTCTACGTCGAGCGATACACCAAACTGCTGGCTCCCGAATGGCAGCCGGTGGGCGACCCGGAAATTCTCACCTACTTCGGCACCTTGATATCGGAGTACCAACAGGCCCGCGAAGAAATCAAGGACAGCAAGACCGACACAGACGGGCTCCAAGAATGACACGCACCGCCGGCAGCCCAGCACGGTCGACCCCGCGCACCCAACGTGTCGAGCGGCGGACCCAGGAAGAACGCAGCGCCGCCATGCGTAGCAGGCTGCTTGATGCCACGGTGGACTGCCTGGTCAAGTACGGATATGCGGGAACCACCACCACCCGCGTGGCACAACGCGCCGGTGTCACCCGCGGCGCCTTGGTCCACCATTTCCAGTCGAAATCCGAGCTTCTCGGAGAGTCGGTGCGGCACTTGGCGTTCAAGCAGGGTCAGGAGATCCTCTCCGAACTCATCGCGCTGGACCGTGACAGTGACGCCGACTTCATCAGCCGCTGCCTGGACGCGCTCTGGCGAATGCACCAGGGGTCGATGTTCATTGCCACCATGGAACTATGGATCGCCGCACGCACCGATCCCGAGCTGTCCGCCCAGATGGATCAGTTCGAATTCATTGTGATGCAACAATTCTCCACGCTGGGCCAATCGGTGAGTCAGACCGACCAGGAACTGCGTGTCATCCGCAACATCACCCTCACCGCGATGGATGCCGTGCGCGGAATCCTGGTCAACAGCATGACCGCACCACAGGAAGTTCGCGATCAGCGCTGGGCCCGGGCGAAGGCGATGCTGCTCAACATCGTCGAATCACCTACTGTCGGCGCACCGCTCGACTCGGCGTTACGCACCATGGACACCGGAAAGCTCAGCATTTCAGATTAGCCCCCTAAGTCGCTACGCTCCCACCCGCCGAATCTGATTCAGCTACCGCGCGGCCTCCTCCTCCACACGCGATTGCTCGGCCGCGATGACCATGTTCCCGAAGTATCCGATGAACGACGGATCCGAGAGCAGCGCCCAATCGGGTGCCAGCAGCTTCATGTAGCGCTCCACGTAGAGCAGCTGTTTGGAAATCAGCACCAGCTCGCGGGGTAGCCGCACGTCGTACTGCTTGGCCATCACGGCCAGCTGCTTGCCGAGCTGACCGTATTCGATGGCCGAAAGCTTGGACTGCTGCAGGGGACTGGTGAAATTGGAGATATCCTTGCCCGCCGCCGTGGGGTCGACGGACTTGGCCCGATCGCCGATGGCGCCGAGCTTGTAGATGCCTCGACTCACCGCCGCGTGATCGTTCTTCACGAAGAGGTCGACCATGATCTCGGTAAAGATCTTGCGGCTGCGCTCATCAATACGTCCGACGATTCCGAAGTCCAGGAACACGATCCGACCGGTGGAGTCCACCAGCAGATTGCCCGCGTGTAGGTCTCCGTGAAACAGCCCCTTGTGAAATCCCGTCTCGAACAGCGAATAGACGATGGCCTTGACCAATCCGACCCCGTCGAAGCCCGCCGAGTCGAGTTCGGCGATGTTGTCGATCCGGATGCCTTCGACGTACTCCATCGTCAGCACCCGCTCGGTGGTGTACTCCCAGAACACCTTGGGAACGCGTACCTTATCGCCGTATTCGGTGTCGGCGAGGCTTGCGATCCACTGCTCCATGGCGTGGCCCTCGGCCGCGAAGTCCAGCTCCTCGTTGAGGTTCTGTTCGAAGTCCTCGACGATCTCGGTGGCATTGGTGGCCCGGCCCAGATCGGTCTTGACCATCAAGCGCGCCAGACGTCCGATAATCCGGACGTCGGCGGCGAGCCTGGTGCGGATCTTGGGGCGCTGAATCTTCACCACCACTCGTTCGCCGGATTTGAGGGTGGCGTGGTGAACCTGAGCGATAGACGCAGAGGCGAACGGATGATCGTCAAAAGTTGCGAATATCGTTGCCGGATCGGCACCTAACTGCTCTCGCACGGTCTGGCGAATCAGCTCCGAGGACGCCGGCGGCACCCTGTCGAGTAGCGTGCGGAACTCGTTGGAAAGCGTTTCGGGGAAGACGCCGGGGGAGGACGCGACGAGCTGGCCCAACTTGACATAGGTCGGGCCCATGAGGGCGAAGGTGCGCCGCAGCTCGTGCGCGGCACGCACTTCCAGAGACCGTCCGCGCCGGGGCTTCACCAGCAGGCGTGCACCCGATCCCGCCAGCCGGGCGACCGTGAGACCAAATCGCCCGGCTTCCACACGAAGTGGCGGCGGATGCAGTTTGACCCTCGGTCGGGTGATCTCGATATCGATCGCTGCGCCGACAGGAGCCGAATCCGCCCCCGCGGAGGGTGGCTCCGAGGTAGATTTCAAGGCAGCGAGGGGCGCCGCATCGTTGCCCGCGCCCTCGGGGGTGCTCATGAGCGCCACTGTAATACATACGAGCACAGTTGTATGTAACGTGCGCCTGGGCTACCGCGCGGTAACCAGCGGACCCCGTTCCATCACCCACACGCCTGTCGGTATTTGACCGCCATACACCTGCATTTAGCCGGTTCTGGGTGCCAGATCTGCGGTAATTGCATCTTACATACACGAGGGTATGTATGTTACGTTCGGAATCGTTGGCATCAATCCGAGCCAGACCAATGACAAAGGAGTCTTTCGCCCATGTCTGAGCTGCACTCCAGCATCGACCTCCCGTACAGCATCGACAAGCTCTGGTCGGTGTTGCCGGACCTCAACAAATACGACGAGTGGATGACCATCCACACCGGATTCAAGGGCGATGTTCCCTCGATCGACGACATCAAGGTCGGCACCAAATTCTCCGAAATCGTTACCCTGATGGGGATGGCCAACACGGTCGAGTGGACCGTGCAGGAGTTCACCCCGGCCGATGAGGTGCTGTCCGCCAAGAAGGGCGCCTTCAAGCTGGGTGGCACGGGCATGGCCGGAGTCGAGGCCATCATCAAGTCAAGCGTGGAGGAAATCGACGCCGACAACACCAGAGTGAACGTGGACTCGTCCTTCACCGGGCAGATGCTCACCGGAGCAATCGGTACTGCAATCGACAAGGCCGTGCAGGAGGAGCTCGAAAACTCCGTTGCGCGACTCAAGGAATTGCTGGCCAGGGAGCTCGGCTAGCCAAGCGCCACCGCGCCCAATTGATATCGACCACTTTCACTGAAGAAAGCAGGACACATGCTCGACTGGTCGCCCATTGACCTTGCGGTGCGTGACGCCGTTCGCCAGTTCATCGACAAGGAAGTCAGACCGCATGTCGACGCACTGGAGTCCGGCGAGATGGAGCCGTACCCCATCATCCGGAAGATGTTCGCCACCTTCGGCATCGACGCTCTTGCCAAAGAGGCGCTGCAGAAGCAGATAGAGAAGAAGAAAACCCGTGAGGCCGCACTGGCAGCCGGGGAACCGTTGGACGATTCCAAGAAATCCGACGGCGGCGGGGGAGCAATGGGCCTCGCCGGTGGGTCCGCCGGCATGGGATTCGTCCTCACCAGCGAAATCTCCCGGGTCTGCATGGGTTTGGTGACCGGTATGGGCGTGAGCATGGGGCTGACAGTGCCGACCATCGCCTCGCGCGGCACCGCCGCACAAATGGAACGTTGGCTGCCTGAATTGGTCACCTACGAGAAGGTGGGTGCCTGGGCCATCACCGAACCCGATTCGGGCTCCGACGCGTTCGGCGGCATGAAGACATATGTGACGCGCGATGGCGAGGACTACATCCTCAACGGGCAGAAGACGTTCATCACCAACGGCCCCGATGCCGATGTGATCGTGGTCTACGCCAAGTTGAACGAAGGCACGGCGCAGGAACCGGTTGATCCACGCGATCGCAAAGTGCTGACGTTCGTGCTGGACAAGGGCATGGAAGGCTTCACGCAGTCCAAACCCTTCCGCAAGATGGGTATTCACAGCTCCCGCACCGGCCAGTTGTTCTTTGAGAACGTGCGCCTCGGCAAGGACCGGCTCCTTGGCGAAACAGAGACCAACGATCAGGGCGACGGCCGCGACAGTGCGCGCGCCAACTTCTCGATGGAACGCATCGGGGTGGCGGCACTTGCGCTGGGGGTCATCGAGGAGTGCCTGCGTCTCTCACTGGATTACGCCAAGACCCGCATCTTGTGGGGCAAGGAAATTGCCCAGTTCCAGCTCATCCAGCTCAAGCTGGCCAAGATGGAAGTGGCCCGGCTCAACGTGCGCAACATGCTGTTCCACGCCATCGAGAGCCTCTCGGAGAACAAGACGCCGTCGCTGGCAGAAGCCTCCGCCATCAAGCTCTACTGCTCGGAGGCCGCCACCGATGTCGCGATGGATGCCGTGCAGCTCTTCGGCGGCAACGGTTATATGACCGAGTACCGCGTCGAACAGTTGGCGCGCGATGCCAAGTCTCTGATGATCTACGCCGGCAGCAACGAAGTGCAGATCACCCACATCGCCAAGGGGCTGCTGGCAGGCAAATAGCACAGCAACGAGCTCGACATCCGCGCCGGCGTCACGCGCGGCCCACCCTCACGACGATCGGCGGAGTACCAGGCCCTCACCGGGCCGCGGTACTCCGCCGATCGTGTTGCATCCATCAAATGGGTATCGCGGATGGGTCCGGGAGCTTGCCCGACGGTGCTTATCGGCGCCCCTCGGAACCTCACGTACCGTGTGCATGTGCGCAAGTCGAACACCGCCTCACGGTTCACCGAGAAGTTCTGGAAACTGCTCGGTGCATCCACGGACAAAAACCAGAGCGAGTCGCTGGCCCTTGTGGAGACCTCGAAGAAGTACGACGAGAAGGCCAAGGACCTCACCGACGACCAGCTCACCAAGGCGGCCAAGAAGCTCGACCTCTCCGAGGGCCTCGAGTCCAAGGACATCGGCCAGTTCCTGGCGATCGTGCGTGAGGCCGCCGAACGGACCATCGACGAGCGTCCGTTCGATGTTCAGCTACTGGGTGCGCTGCGCATGCTCGACGGTGATGTCATCGAGATGGCCACCGGCGAAGGTAAGACCCTCACCGGCGCCATCACCGCCGCCGGATACGCCCTCGGCGGGCGGAGTGTGCACGTCATCTCCGTCAATGACTACCTGGCCCGGCGTGACGCCGAATGGATGGGACCGTTCCTGGAGCGGCTCGGCCTGACGGTCGGCTGGATCACCGAGGAATCCACCGCCGACGAGCGCCGCAAGGCCTACGCCTGCGACGTCATCTACGGGTCGGTCAACGAGATCGGTTTCGACGTGCTGCGCGACCAGCTGGCGATCGACGTCGACGACTTGGTGTCTCCGAGCCCCGATGTCGCCGTGGTCGACGAGGCCGACTCGGTGCTCGTCGACGAGGCCCTGGTGCCCCTGGTGCTGGCCGGTACCAGCCATCGGGAAGCCCCGAGCTCGGAGGTCATCGAGGCCGTACGCGAGCTGATCGCCGGCGAGGACTACGAGGCCGACAACGACCGCCGCAACATCTTCCTGACCGACATCGGCGCCCGGAAGCTCGAAAAGCAGCTGGGAAACATCGACCTGTACTCCGAACATCACGTCGGCACCATTCTCACCGAGGTCAACGTCGCACTGCACGCACACGTGCTCCTCGAGCGCGACGTGCACTACATCGTGCGTGACGGCGCCGTGCACCTCATCAACTCCTCACGCGGCCGCATCGCCACCCTGCAGCGCTGGCCCGATGGCCTGCAGGCGGCGGTCGAAGCCAAGGAAGGCATCGAAACCACCGACACCGGAGAGGTTCTCGACACCATCACCGTGCAGGCACTCATCAACCGCTACCCGCGCGTCTGCGGGATGACCGGTACCGCGCTCGCCGCCGGCGAACAGCTGCGCCAGTTCTACAAGCTGGGAGTCTCGCCGATCCCGCCGAACACCCCGAACATTCGCGAAGACCAGCCCGACCGCGTATACATCACCGAGGCAAGCAAGAACGACGCCATCGTCGCGCATATCGCCGAGATCCATGCCACCGGTCAGCCGGTGCTCGTCGGCACCCACGATGTCGCCGAATCCGAGGCGCTGCATCACCGGCTGGTGCGCGCGGGCGTTCCCGCCGTCGTGCTGAACGCCAAGAACGACGCCGAGGAGGCCCGCGTCATCGCCGAGGCGGGCGCGCTCAATGCCGTCACGGTCTCCACCCAAATGGCCGGCCGCGGTACCGATATCCGCCTGGGCGGCTCCGAGGAGACCGACTACGACGCTGTCGTCGAGGCCGGCGGGCTGCACGTCGTCGGCACCGGGCGGCATCGCACCGAGCGGCTCGACAACCAGTTGCGCGGACGAGCCGGGCGCCAGGGCGACCCGGGATCGTCGGTCTTCTTCTCCAGCTGGGAGGACGAGGTCGTTGTGGCGCACCTGGATTCGGCCAAGCTGCCCACCGAAACCGATGACGACGGGCAGATCGTCAGCGCCAAGGCCGGTGGTCTCATCGACCACGCCCAGCGGGTGGCCGAAGGCGCGATGCTCGACTTGCACGCCAACACCTGGCGATACAACCAGCTGATCGCCCAGCAACGGGCCATCATCTCCGACCGCCGGGACACCCTGCTGCGCACCGACACCGCCCGCAAGGAATTGCAGGAGCGTTCGTCCGAGCGCTATGACGAGCTGGCCGAGGAACTTTCCGAAGAGCGGCTGGAACGCATCGCGCGGCAGATCATGCTGTACCACCTGGACCGGGGCTGGGCCGACCACCTGGCGTACCTCTCCGATGTGCGAGAAAGCATCCACCTGCGCGCCCTCGGACGGCAGAACCCGATCGACGAGTTTCACCGGCTCGCCGTCGACGCCTTCGCGTCGCTGGCCGCGGACGCCGTGGAAGCTGCCCAGCAGACCTTTGACACCGCGAATCTGGTTGACGAGGAACAGGGATTGGATCTGTCGAAGCTCGCCCGGCCGACCTCGACGTGGACGTACATGATCCACGACGACCCGCGCAAGAACGACAGCCTCTCGATCCTGAACTTGCCCGGCGTCTTCAGCTGACGATAAGGGAGCCCATTTGCGCGGGGTATCACCTCGCGAATATGAGAGGCTGGCCGGATGGGAACCGCGGAGCCGTCCACCGGAGACGACCGGATACTGACGGTCCCCAACCTGTTGAGCGTTATTCGGCTGGCTTTCGTCCCGCTGTTCCTGTACTTGCTGCTGGTGAAGCATGCCGACGGATGGGCCGTCACCATCCTGATGCTCAGCGGCTTCACGGACTGGGCGGACGGCAAGATCGCCCGGCTGATGAACCAGTCGTCGCACCTCGGAACGCTCCTGGACCCGGCCGCCGACCGCCTCTACATGGTGACCACGCCGATCGCCTTCGCGATCCGGGACATCGTGCCGTGGTGGATCGTCATCACTCTGCTGGCCCGCGATCTCATTCTCACCCTCGGGCTGCCCATCGTGCGCAGCCGCGGCATTGAGGCCCTTCCGGTCGTCTACATCGGCAAGGCCGCCACCTTCGCGTTGATGTCTGCGTTCCCGCTCATCCTGCTCGGCGAATGGGACTCATTGTGGGGCAGGATGATCGGCCCGTGCGGCTGGGCGTTCTTGATCTGGGGCCTGGGCATGTACCTGTGGACATTCGTGCTGTACATCGCGCAGATTGTGATGGTGGTGCGGCAGCTGCCAAAGGTGACTACCTGACATGGACACACCGGACACCCCCGCGCGCGGGAAGGACCCCCAGATACACGGCAATGGGCCGCACCTCATGGGCGGCTTCGAGCCCGAGGAGGGGCTGGGCCACCACACCGCCAACCGCCCCAAGCGCAATCCGGTGCCCTCACTGCTGCGCACACTGCTCTCCGATCACCTGGACGCCGGATACGCCGAGGCCGCCGAGGCTCGCAAGAATGGGGCCGCGCCGCGCGGGCGGCTGGCCGAATGGGGTTGGCAGGCAATCGCTGCCATCGCCATCGCGGTAGTCTTCGCGGCCGCCGTCGCTCAGACCACACGCATCGCGCCCGGCGTGATGCAGGAGAAGCAGGGGCTGCTGGCCAGCATCCGCGGTGAACAACGCGATTCGGGAGCGCTGGAATCCACTCGTGACCAGCTTTCCTCGGAGGTGGCCGGAGCCCGGCGCAGTCAGCTGGAAGGCAACGAACAGGGCAAGGAACTGCTCAATCGGTTGGACCAGTTGGGACTTGCCGCCGCGAGCACCGAGGTACGAGGACCCGCGCTCATCGTCACGCTGGCGGACCCGGGCAGCGGCGGCGATCTTTCGGACGTCTCCAAGGAACGCATCCCACGCAGCCAGCAGGTCATTTTGGACCGCGACATGCAGCTCGTGGTGAACTCGCTGTGGACCAGTGGCGCGGAGGCGATCTCGGTCTCCGATGTGCGTATCGGCCCGAACGTGACGATGCGTCAGGCCGGGGGAGCGATCCTGGTCGACAATCAGCCCACCAGCTCGCCGTACCGGATCGTGGCCATCGGCCCGGCCAACACTATCAAGTCCGCATTCGAACGTAGTCCGGGAATGGCTAGGATGCGGCTCTTGCAGAAGTCGTATGGCATACGGCTCACCCTGGCCACCCAGGAGAACGTGCAGATGGCTCCGGCAGCCAGCCGGGATGTCAAATATGCCAAAGAGATTCCGGCGGGTAATCGGTGAGCTGGGTCCGACCGTGATGTGGAAAGGAAGTGGACGATGATCGGCATAGTCGCGCTGGCGATCGGCGTGGTTCTGGGGTTGGTGTTTCACCCGAACGTGCCTGACGCCGTCGCCCCATACTTGCCGATCGCGGTGGTGGCGGCCCTCGACGCACTATTCGGTGGTGCCCGGGCCTACCTGGACCAGATATTCGATTCGAAGGTCTTCGTGGTGTCCTTCGTGTTCAACGTGCTGGTGGCGGCGCTGATCGTGTTCGTGGGCGACCAGCTCGGAGTCGGCACACAGCTATCCACCGCCATCATCGTCGTTCTCGGCATCCGAATCTTCGGGAACGCTGCCGCCCTGCGGCGCAGGTTGTTTGGGGCGTGAGCCAGTGAACCAATCCCATCCCGCACAGCCGGATTTACAGCACGAACCACATCCCGGCAAGCACGAAATGCCCAAGACGCGTCGGCCGCCGACGCGCAGTCAGATCACCTTCGGAGTGCTGGGTGTGGCACTGTGCGCACTACTGGGCCTGGCGATCACCACCCAGGTGCGTCAGACCGAATCGGGCGACGGGCTCGATACCGCTCGGCCGGCCGATTTGCTCGTGCTACTCGACTCCTTGCAGCAGCGCGATGCCAACCTCAACAAGGAGATCGCGGATCTGCAACAGAGCCTGATCACCATGCGCGCCAGCGGAACCGGCAATCAGGCCGTGATCAACGACGCCAAGGCGCGGCTGTCCGCGCTGTCCATCATGGCGGGGACCGTCGGCGCTACCGGACCGGGCGTTGTCCTCACCATCACCGATCCCGGGCAGGGACTGGGCGCGGAAACGCTACTGGACATCGTCAACGAGCTGCGGGCGGCTGGAGCCGAGGCGATCGAGATCAGGGCGGGCGACAAATCCGTACGCGTCGGTGCCGATTCGTGGGTCATCGGCACCCCCGGACAACTCGTCGTGGACGGCACGGCCCTGGCGCCCCCGTATTCGGTTCTGGCGATAGGCGATCCACCGACACTCGCGGCGGCGATGAACATTCCCGGTGGTGCCGTCGACACCGTCTCGCGGGTGGGCGGCAGCGTTACCATCGACCAGCCGGCGCGCGTTGACATCACCACCTTGCGAGAACCGAAACCTCGCCAATACGCTCAGCCCGGCAAGTAGCCCTGAGGGCCCAGCGACTACACAGACCACTGACCGAGAGCAAGGACGACTCACCGTGACCGAAATTCCTGCCGACCTGCATTACACCGAGGAACATGAATGGGTGCGGCGCACCGGCGAAACCACCGTGCGCATCGGAATCACTGACTACGCACAGTCGCAACTCGGTGACGTGGTGTTTGTCCAGCTCCCGGATGTCGGCTCCGATCTGACCGCCGGCTCCACATTCGGCGAGGTGGAATCCACGAAATCGGTATCTGACCTGTTCGCGCCCATCACCGCGAAAGTCGTTGCCGCGAATGGCGATTTGGATTCCAACCCGCAGCTGGTCAATTCAGATCCCTACGGCGAGGGCTGGTTGGTCGACCTTGAAGCCGCCAGCGCGGCCGATCTCGATGCGGCTCTTAATGACCTCTTAGACGCATCGGGATATGGTGACGCCACCGACTAGGAGGGCACAGGTTCTCCAACCAGTCCGACAACCATAATTTCGGGTGGACCACTGGCGGATACGGCAGAGGTGACCCGTTACGGGCAGTCAGACGGTACGGTCGGAAACGAGCGGCAATGAACGCTCGCCGCGAAGAGCATGAGGGCAGATGAGGGTCGCGATGGGCATCAAGCTCAGCGAGATCCGCACTGACAATCGAATCCTCCCAGGGGCGAGGAAGAAGGAGCGATGGTGACCGATAACGACAAGGACAACACGTCAGGCGAGGTCACCGCGGAGACGACCTCGGTGTTCCGCGCCGATTTCGCCACCGAGCTGGAGGCGCCCGCGCAGGCCGGTGCCGACGTGTCCGGTGTCGAAGGATTGCCCGCCGGATCGGCACTGTTGGTGGTCAAGCGCGGCCCCAACGCAGGATCACGCTTTCTGCTCGATCAAGCGACCACATCGGCCGGACGGCACCCCGACAGCGACATCTTCCTCGATGACGTCACGGTGAGCCGTCGTCACGCCGAATTCCGGCTTGACAGTGACGAATTCCAGGTCGTGGATGTGGGCAGCCTGAACGGCACCTACGTCAACCGCGAGCCCGTTGATTCGGCGGTCCTCGCCAACGGCGACGAAGTGCAGATCGGTAAGTTCCGGCTGGTCTTTCTGACCGGACCGAAGTCGGCCGGCGATGAGTCCGCCTCGGGTGGCCAGTGACAGCTCCCGACCGGCCGGCTCTCACCGGAATGTCGATCGGGTCGGTACTCGACCTGTTGCGTCCGGAGTTTCCGGACGTCACGATCTCGAAGATTCGGTTCCTCGAATCGGAGGGACTGGTTACCCCGTCGCGTAGCGCGTCGGGGTATCGCCGGTTTTCGGCCTATGACGCCGAGCGGCTGCGTTTCATCCTGACCGCGCAACGCGATCACTACTTGCCGTTGAAGGTGATCAAGGAGCAGCTCGACGCGCAGCCCGACGGAGCGTTGCCCGATGTGGCGGGCTTCAGCGGCGGCCCCAGGCTGTTCGCCATCACCGACGGTGATGACACCAACGGTGTTGCCCGTCAAGGATTCCCATCCTCCTCGCGGCCCACCCGGCTGAGCCGCGAGGATCTCCTGTCGCGCTCGGGCGCCGACGAGGTGCTGCTGACCTCGCTCATCAAGGCGGGGATCATCACGGCCGGACCCGGCGGATTTTTCGACGAATACACGGTGCTGATCGTCCAATGCGCCGCCGAGCTGGCCGACTACGGCGTCGAGCCGCGGCACCTGCGCACCTTCCGGTCGGCCGTCGACCGCGAGACCGACCTGATCGCCCAGATTGTGGGCCCGACCGTCAAGGCCAACAAGGCAGGAGCGCGCGACCGCGCCGATGACCTGATCCGGGAAGTGGCGGCGCTGTCGATCGCGCTCCACGGCGCCATGATCAAGTCCGCGGTGCGCGGCGTCCTCGATCGCTGAGTACTAGACTCGCGGTACGACAGACGTACTGGTGTTGGAGGCACGATGAGCGAAGTTCGAGTCGTGGGAATCCGCGTGGAACAGCCCCAGAACCAGCCGGTGTTGTTGCTGCGGGAGTCCGCGGGGGATCGTTACCTGCCGATTTGGATCGGCCAGTCGGAGGCGGCTGCCATCGCACTGGAGCAACAAGGGGTGGAGCCGGCGCGGCCACTCACCCATGACCTGATCCGCGATCTCATTGTGGCCCTTGGCCATTCACTCAAGGAAGTCCGGATTGTGGACCTGCAAGAGGGCACGTTCTACGCGGATCTGGTGTTCGACAGCGACATCCGAGTGTCCGCGCGGCCATCGGATTCGGTGGCGATCGCGCTGCGTGTGGGGGTGCCGATCTATGTCGAGGAAGCCGTGCTCGCCGAGGCGGGCTTGATCATTCCCGACGAGGACGACGAGGACTCCGGCGGAGCGCTGCGCGAAGACGAGGTGGAGAAGTTCAAGGAGTTCCTGGACAGCGTCTCGCCCGATGACTTCAAGGCCACGGAAGGCCCGTGACAGGGCCTTAAGTAACGAGTAAGTCTCAACCTGACCTTGACAGTCGCAGCCCGGGCGCGTCGCATTGACCGTAATTTCACGGGGGTCATAATTTGATTCAGCGGCCGGCACGGGGCAGCGCAAGGGGCGTATGCTCGGAGAATTCGTGCTTGGACGAACGCACTACCGGCGGACTCGATACCGTGAAATCTCTCAGGGGATTTCTCAGGACCGCGCCACGAGAGCCGGCGAAGCGATCGGCGAGAGGGAGCAGAAGTGGTCGAACAGCCGCATGAGGGGCAGCTGGAGATGACGCTGGAGTCAGGAGCGGCGGGTTCCTCCGAGTCCTCCGGGCCTGTCCAGCCGGGTCTCTTCCCGGATAACTCAGTTCCCGATCAGCTCGTCGGCTACCGTGGCCCGAGCGCCTGCCAGGTTGCTGGTATCACCTACCGCCAGCTGGACTACTGGGCCCGTACCTCGCTCGTGGTTCCCTCGATTCGCGGCGCCGCCGGCTCGGGTAGCCAGCGCCTGTACTCGTTCAAGGACATCCTGGTCCTGAAGATCGTCAAGAGACTGCTGGACACCGGTATCTCGCTGCAGAACATCCGCGTTGCCGTCGAGCACCTGCGCCAGCGCGGGGTCGAGGACCTGGCTAACATCACACTGTTCTCGGACGGCACCACCGTCTACGAATGCACCTCCGCCGAAGAGGTCGTCGACCTGCTGCAGGGCGGGCAGGGTGTGTTCGGCATCGCGGTCAGCGGTGCCATGCGCGAACTGACCGGCGCCATCGCCGAGTTCCCCGGGGAGCGTGCCGACGGCGGCGAAGCCATCGAGGCGCCGGAGGACGAATTGGCCTCTCGCCGCAAGGATCGCGCCCGCAAGATCGGCTGATCCGGCGCCGCATTCGCTCCGGTCTGAACCAGCTCGTTAACTGGCGTAAACTGGTCGCGCATCGCCCGCGGGCGGGAGAGTGTCGTGACCGCCAGTCATGACCGCCGAAGGAGCAACACCTCTCCGTCAATCTCTCAGGCCCCCGAACCGCTCTCGGCCCCGATGCCTCTGAAAAGCGGTGATCCGGTTGTATGACCGGACCGCCCGCCGACGGGGAAAGGCGCCCAGCTGGAGATTCACTAGCTAGGACGACCGAATCTCTCAGGCGCCCGGCACGGGTTGATGACAGAGGGAGGGGAGACGCTGTCGCGTGCCTGCCGCGCGACTCGACCCTCCGGGAGCGCTATGACGTTCGCTGACCGCCACATCGGTCCGACCACCGCCGATATCGACACCATGCTCGCCACCATCGGCGTAGCCAGCCTCGACGAGCTCGCCGACAAGGCGGTTCCGGCCAGCATCCTGGACGCACTGCAGGGCGGGCTGGCCAGCGGACTCGACGCGCTTCCCGCAGCAGCCTCCGAACACGAAGCCCTGGACGCGCTGCGAAAACTTGCCGGCCACAACACGATTGCCGTGTCCATGATCGGGCAGGGCTACTTCGACACGCTCACCCCGCCGGTGCTGCGCCGCCACATCCTGGAAAACCCGGCGTGGTACACCGCGTATACGCCCTACCAGCCGGAGATCAGCCAGGGCCGCCTCGAGGCATTGCTGAACTTCCAGACCATGGTCGCCGAGCTCACGGGTCTGGATATCTCGAATGCCTCCATGCTCGACGAGGGCACCGCGGCCGCCGAGGCGATGACGCTCATGCATCGCGCCGTGAAGTCCGGTTCCCATCGCCTCGTTGTCGATGCCGACCTGTACGGACAGACCGCCGCCGTGATCGCTACCCGTGCCCAACCACTCGGCATCGAGGTGGTGACCGCCGACCTCACCGGGGGACTGCCCGAGGGAGAGTTCTTCGGGGCAATCGTGCAGCTGCCTGGCGCGTCCGGGGTGGTGCGCGACTGGACGTCGCTCATCTCCGAGGCCCATGAGCGCGGCGCGCTGGTGGCGGTCGGCGCCGACCTGCTGGCCCTCACCCTTGTTGCCCCGCCCGGAGACATCGGCGCCGACGTCGCCTTTGGCACCACCCAGCGTTTCGGTGTGCCCATGGGATTCGGTGGACCGCACGCCGGGTACCTCGCAGTGCACACCGCGCACGCCCGCCAACTGCCGGGACGCCTCGTCGGGGTATCGGTGGATGCGGACGGCTCACCCGCATATCGACTCTCGTTGCAGACCCGCGAACAGCACATCCGCCGCGACAAGGCCACCAGCAATATCTGTACCGCGCAGGTGCTGCTGGCCGTGATGGCCGCCATGTACGCGAGCTACCACGGACCAGAAGGGTTGCGCGCCATCGCCACCCGAGTCCATCGCAATGCGCAGCTGCTGGCGTCCGGGCTGACCCGCGACGGCCACACCGTGGTGCACGACCATTTCTTCGACACCGTGCTGGTGCACGTTCCCGGCAAGGCTGCCCAGATCCAGGCCGCCGCCAAGGCCGAGGGTGTCAACATCTGGTGCCCCGACGGCGACCATGTCTCGATCGCCTGCGACGAGGCGACGACGCTGCCGCATCTGGTCTCGGTGCTGCGAGCATTCGGAACCGAGATGTTCGAGGGCACCCTGGAGGCCCCGCAGACCTCGGACATCGCGACCCGCGACTCCGATTATCTGACTCATCCGGCGTTCAACCGCTACCACAGCGAGACGGAGATGATGCGGTACCTGCGTGCGCTGTCCGACAAGGACATTGCGTTGGACCGCAGCATGATTCCACTCGGTTCCTGCACCATGAAGCTCAACGCCGCCGCAGAGATGGAACCCATCACCTGGCCACAGTTCGCCGCACAGCATCCGTTCGCGCCGGCGAGCGATTCGCGCGGCCTGCGCACCCTGATCGCCGATCTCGAGGGTTGGCTGGCCGATATCACCGGCTACGACAAGGTGAGCCTGCAGCCCAACGCCGGATCGCAGGGTGAATACGCGGGTCTGCTGGCCATCCGGCAGTACCACATTGACCGTGGCGACAGCGATCGCGACGTGTGCCTGATCCCGTCGAGTGCGCACGGCACCAACGCTGCCTCGGCGGCGCTGGCCGGCATGCGTGTTGTGGTGGTGGCGTGCCGCGAGAACGGCGATGTCGACCTGGACGACCTGCGCGAGAAAATCACCAAGAACGCCAGTGCGCTGTCCGCGATCATGATCACCTACCCGTCAACTCACGGTGTCTACGAGCACGACATCGCGGACATCTGCGCGGCCGTGCACGATGCCGGGGGACAGGTGTACGTCGACGGTGCGAATCTGAACGCTCTTGTGGGCCTTGCCCGCCCCGGGCGCTTCGGCGGCGATGTCAGCCACCTGAACCTGCACAAGACGTTCTGCATCCCCCACGGCGGCGGAGGGCCCGGCGTCGGGCCCGTCGCGGTGCGTAGCCACCTCGCGCAGTACCTGCCGGGGCACCCGTACGCCGACGAATTGCCCGGTGGCGCCGTCGTCTCTTCGGCGCCCTACGGTTCGGCATCGATCCTGCCGATCACCTGGGCCTACATCCGGATGATGGGCCCCGACGGCCTGCGTGCGGCATCACTGACGGCGATCGCCTCGGCCAACTACCTGGCGCGACGTCTCGATGGGTACTACCCGGTGCTCTACACCGGCGACAACGGCATGGTGGCCCACGAGTGCATCCTGGACCTGCGGGACATCACCAAGAACACCGGAGTCACTGTTGACGATGTCGCAAAGCGCTTGGCCGACTATGGTTTCCACGCGCCGACGATGAGCTTCCCGGTGGCCGGCACGCTCATGGTGGAACCCACCGAGAGTGAGAGCCTGGCCGAGGTGGACGCCTTCTGCGAGGCCATGATCGCGATCAAGGCCGAGATCGACAAGGTCGGCTCCGGCGTGTGGCCGGTGGAGGACAACCCGCTGCGCGGGGCGCCGCACACCGCCGAATCCCTCATCGCCGACGAGTGGAACCACCCCTACAGTCGGGCCGAGGCGGCCTACCCGCTGGGCAAGGGTTTCCGCCCCAAGGTGTGGCCGCCGGTACGTCGCATCGACGGTGCGTACGGAGACCGGAACCTGGTGTGCTCTTGCCCACCGATCGAGGCCTTCGCCGAGTAGTACGACGAGCAGGTGCTTGGTCCCACATAATCCGAGGATCTGGTAGGACCAAGCGTCTGCTCGCGGGGGGACGCTAGGACATGAAGCGGGTGATGGCTGCGACCAGCTCCGGGCTGTTCGAGGCCGGAATGTTCTGATAGGCGCCGCCGGTCTGCTGCGCGAGCGCCTGCCAGGTCTGCTGATCGGAATCGCCACCGAAGTCGATCACGTTGATGCGCACCGGTTTCGCCGGATCCTTGAGCCGGTTGATGGTGTCGATCAGACCCTGACCGTCCAAGGTTTGGTCGGTGTGAGAACGCCCAGCCACCACCAACACCGAGTTGACCTGATTGGGGCGGAAACCACCCACGGCGTCCTGATACAGCGCCCGCAGGGTCGTGTACGCCACCGCGCCATTGCCGGTGGGCTGCAGTGCCGTCAGCGCATCGGCGACGCTCTGCGAACGTGGCATGCCTTCCACGTCGTCGCCGGCGCCACCGAGGCGCACCACGGTGTTGCCTTCCTTGCCGTCGTACACCCACAGGCCGACACCCGAAGTCGGAGCGATGGCATGAACCCGATTGGCCAGTGCCCCGGTGATATCGGACAGCTTCACATCGGGAGCGGGTGAGGAGGAAAGCATGATCGTCGTGGTCCCGGACCCCGTCGAGGTGCCATCGGCCAGCGCAACGCGCACCTTGTCCTCGATGGTCAGCGGCCTGTCGATCTTGGCGAAGCTCACCACATCACTGCTGGGCAGGTCCGCGCCATCAGCGCGGAAACCCGCGGCCGCCAGGTCCTTGAGCTGGTCCTTGTCACCCAGAAAACGCGAGAATTGGCTTGCCGCGGTGTGTTGCTCCTCTGAGAGCCATGGGCCGTCCAGCTGCACAGTGGGGTAGTCGGCGATCGGGGTGGCTCCGGCTGGCTGCCATGCGGCGATGACCTTCTTGGCATCACCGTTGCTGCGAGTACGCGCATAAAGCTGCTGCTCGGTGGTGACCACCGCATGCACCGCGGCACCGGGCTGCTCGCCGCCGTCCAGCAGCGCGCCGATGGCATCGGACAAGTTGTTCGCAGGCAGCTTGGGAGCCGTCGCCGCCAACGATGCGGCCGCACCCGCACCCAGCTCGGGCGAGTCACCCGGGCGGACACTGGCCGCCGCCACCGCTTCGGCGGCGAGCTGCGTCGCATCGGCGTTGCCGCTCGACGGCAGCGCCAACCGCAGCGAACCCCAGCCCGGAAGGCCGAAACCGTCGAGCGAGTTCGGAACGTTCTGCAGCGCAGGCACATCCGCCCAGTTCTTGTCGCCGGGAATGGCCTGGCGCAGTCTCGGCGTCATCGCAATGACGACGGGCGAACTCACCAAGGACCGGCTGTCACTCACGATATTGGTCTTCGAGGCCGCCTTCAGGCGTGCCGAAGAGATCGAGCTGCCCGGGATCCACAAGGCTGGTTGCTCACCGAGCTCGGCGGGCCACTGACCTGTCAGCCCCTTGATCACATTGGCGGTGTCCGCGGGACGCACCGAGACGGTGAAGCAGTAGTCGCCGATCACCTCGTGCTTCTTGTTGAACCGCTCCGACAACTCGCCGATCCGGTCCGCGATCGACGGATCAGCAACCACGGCGATGGCGTTGTTTCCGTGCACGCAGGTGGCCGCGGCCTCGGCTTGGTTGTCGGTGGTCCGCCGGTCGAAGTACCACCACAGGCCGATGGATACGGCCACCACCAGCACCGCCGCGACGACGCCGATCAATCCCTTACTGACGCCCCAATTGCTGCCACCACTGCGGCGATGAGACCGCTGCCAGCTGCCCGTATCCAATCCCGCACCGTCGAAGCTGCCTGTTCCCGGACTGTCGAGTCCTGGACCGTCGAGCTCCGGTCCGGAGCTCGATTCGTGGCCTGGCTGAGGGTCCGCGCCCCACCCGTCGTTGTCGTCCGGATCGTTTGGGCTACCCGACCCAGATGCGCTGTGCCTGCCCATGTGTTGTCGCGGCCCTTCTGATCGTGTCTAAGTACTTGTCCAGCGGCGGTCCATGAGCCGCGCTGAGCGTCGGCCCGAGTCTACTGTCCCAGACCCCATGAACCATGGCACGCGACACCAAACCGCGGCCAAACCGACACTCAGCAGACAAGGACGGCAACGGCCTCCGATGAGATCCAGGCACGTCAGAGTCGCTGTCCGCTATTTGGCCCCTGCGGCCTTGTACTCGCGGCGACGCCGGTGCAAGATCGGCTCGGTGTACCCGTTCGGCTGGTCCTTGCCCTCCAGGATGAGCTCCTTGGCGGCCTGGAAGGCAATGTTGCTGTCGAAGTCCGGAGCCATCGGCCGGTAGTCCTTGTCGCCGGCGTTCTGCCGATCGACAATCGGCGCCATCCGCGTGAGGCCCTCGACCACCTCGTCCTCGGTGATGACATCGTGACGCAGCCAGTTGGCCAGCAGCTGGCTGGAGATGCGCAGGGTGGCACGGTCTTCCATCAGCGCCACGTCGTGGATGTCCGGAACCTTGGAGCAGCCGACACCCTGGTCGATCCAGCGGACCACGTAGCCCAGGATCGATTGACAGTTGTTGTCGATTTCCTCGCGAATGTCCTCGGCGGTCCAGTCATGACGCGACTCGGCCAACGGAATGGTGAGCAAAGACTCCAGCTCGGCGCGGTGCTGACCCGCCAACTCCTGGTCCACTGCTTTGACGTCGACCTGGTGGTAGTGCAGCGCATGCAGAGTCGCCGCGGTGGGGGATGGCACCCACGCCGTGGTTGCACCCGCACGCGGCTGCGCAATCTTCTGCGCGACCATGTCTGCCATCAGATCCGGCATGGCCCACATGCCCTTGCCGATCTGTGCCTTGCCGGCCAACCCGGCGCCCAGTCCGGTGTCGACGTTGTGGTCCTCGTACGCCAGAATCCACGGCTGCGACTTCATGACGGCCTTGCGACACATCGGCCCGGCTTCCATCGAGGTGTGGATCTCGTCGCCGGTGCGGTCCAGGAAGCCGGTGTTGATGAACACCACGCGGTCCGAGGCGGCTTTGATGGCGGCCTTCAGGTTGACGGTGGTGCGGCGCTCCTCATCCATGATGCCGACCTTGAGGGTGGCATGCGGCAGTCCGAGCACCTCTTCGACACGACCGAACAGCTCCGCGGTGAAGGACACTTCGTCCGGACCATGCATCTTGGGCTTGACGATATAGATAGAGCCGGTGCGACTATTCTTCAGTGCACCGTTCTTCTTGCCGGAACGCAAGCCATGGATGGCAATCAGGCTGGTGAACAGCGCGTCCTGGATGCCCTCGGGCATCTCGTTGCCCTCGGCGTCCACGATGGCGTCGTTGGTCATGAGGTGACCGACATTGCGAACGAACAGCAGACTGCGCCCGGGCAGAGTCATTTCGCTCTTGCCGTCGGGGGCGGTGAACACGCGGTCCTCGTTGAGCACGCGGGTGAACGTCTTGCCGCCCTTGGAGACCTGTTCGGACAGGTCGCCCTTGTTGAGTCCCAGCCAGTTTCGGTACCCGAGCACCTTGTCCTCGGCATCCACCGCGGCGACCGAGTCCTCGAAGTCCATGATCGTGGTGATCGCCGACTCCAGCACCACATCCTTGATGCCGGCCTTGTCGGTCGATCCGATGGGGGAGTCGGGGTCGATCAAGATCTCGATGTGCAGGCCGTGGTTGATCAGCAGCACCGACCACTGTGGCTTGCCGAGCTTGCCGGTGTAGCCGATGAACTGGTCAGGGTTCTGCAGGCCCGTAGAGAAGTCGTCGCCCAGCTCGACGAGCAGCTGACCGTCATCGATCTTCAGGCCGACGGCGTCCTTCCATGAGCCGGCCGCTAGCGGCGCCGCACCATCGAGCACCTCACGGGCGTACGCGATGACCTTGTCGCCGCGGACCCTGTTGTACGACGAACCCTTTTCGGCGCCATCGGCTTCCGAGATGACATCGGTGCCGTACAGCGCGTCGTAGAGGGAGCCCCAGCGTGCGTTGGCGGCGTTGAGCGCGAAACGTGCGTTGAGGATCGGCACCACCAACTGCGGCCCGGCGGTCGTGGTGATCTCGTCGTCCACGTTGGCGGTGGTGATGGTGAAATCTTCGGGCTCGGGAACCAGGTAGCCGATCTCGGTGAGAAACTCCCGGTACGCCGACTGATCGAGCGGCTCGATGGCGCGCTGCCGGTGCCAGCGATCGACCTGAGTTTGCAGCTCGTCCCGTAGGTCCAGCAGCTCACGGTTCCGCGGAGCCAGATCGGTGACTACCTTGTCGACTCCAGCCCAGAAAGCGTCGGCATCCACTCCGGTACCCGGAAGGGCCTCATTGGTGATGAAGTCATACAGCACCCGCGCCACGCGTAGGTTGCCGACATCGACGCGATCACTCATCGCAACTCCTTAGGGTTCTCGAGGGTCTGGGACCGAATGTCCTCGCGAATCGGTGAACATTGATCCTACTCATTGGTAGCCACCAACCCCGAAACTGCTCTATATGCGGTGAGTTCCGTCACGCACGGTGCCGACCAAATCCTCCACCAGATCTTCGAGTGTGACTAGGCCCACTACGCTGCCGTCGGTGGTCGACATGAGTGCCAGGTGGCTGTTGCTGCGACGCAGTGCCGACAACGCTTCCGGCAAAGGAACCGAACCGTGCAAGCGCGGCAGTGGCCGAATGAAGGCGGGGTCGACGATTGCGTCCGGGTCGTCACCCATTGTCAGGACGTCCTTTATGTGCAGATAGCCGAGGTAATCCCCGTGGGGCCCAATGACGGGAAATCGCGAAAATCCGGTCTCGGCCACCACGCGCTCCACGGCAGTGACGGAAGGCGCCTGCGCCGAGCCGGATACGGCGATCGACCGTATCTGGTTAGCGGGCACGACGACGTCCGCGACCACACGATGCTGAATCTGCAGCGCACGGCGCAACCGGGTGTGTTCTTCCTCGTCAAGTAGGCCCTCCGACAGCGACTCCGCAATCATTTCGGAGAGCTCCACGGTGGACACGGTGACCTCGAGCTCGTCCTTCACCGGCACCTTGATGAGCCGCAACGCGGTGTTGGCGCACCAGTTGTAGAAGGCGATCAGGGGCCGCGCCAGCCGGATGTACACCAGGTAGGGCGGAATCAACAGCATGGCCGCCGACTCCGGGCCGGCGATGGCGATGTTCTTGGGCACCATTTCACCGAGCAGAACGTGCAGCAGCACCACGATCGACAGCGACACCACGAAGGCGACGGTGTGCATCACCGCCTGCGGCACGCCCAACAATTCGAAAGGCCGCTCCAACAGGTGCGCCACCGCCGGTTCCCCGATGCGGCCCAACAGGATTGAACAGATGGTGATGCCAAGCTGGGCACCGGCCAGCATCAGCGACAGGTTCTGGCCCGCCATCATCACCGTCACGGCGCGCTTCTTGCCCGCCTCTGCCAGCGCCTCCAGCCGGTCCCGGCGCGCCGAGATGAGGGCGAATTCGGCACCGACGAAGAAGGCGTTCGCCAAAAGCAATGCGGCGGTGAGTAGTACGCCAAGTATGTCGCTGCCCACCGTGGTCAAGCCCCCTGGCCGTCGGTGTCGGTCAGCTCGGTGAGCTCGATCTGATCGATCCGGCGACCGTCCATACCCGCCACCCGGGCCCGCCATCGAGGCAGCTCGGCCGACGGATGGTCCGGGACGACCGCCGACAACTCGACGGTCTCACCCACCGTGGGGATGTGCCCGAGTTCCTGCAGCACCAGCCCGCCGATCGTTTCGTACTCACCCTCGGGGGCCCGGTAGCCGGTTGCCGCCGCCACCTCGTCGATGCGCAGCAGACCCGACACCACCCAGCCGCCGCCGGAGGACACCACATCGGGAGTCGCATCGTCGTGTTCGTCGCGGACATCGCCCACGATCTCCTCGATCATGTCCTCGACCGTGACCAGCCCCGCGGTGCCGCCGTACTCGTCGACAACCAGCGCGGTTTGCATGCCATTGGCCCGTACCTGCTCCATGACCGCGTCGCCGTCCAACGTGGACGGCACCACCGCCACCGGCCGGGCCAGGCTCGCCAGTGTGGTCGTGGCACGCCGATCGCGTGGCACCTCGAAGATCTGCTTGACGTGGACGATCCCGATCGTCGCGTCAAGATCGCCTTCCGTGATCGGGAACCGCGAAAATCCACTCGCGACGGCGATGGCGACCAGGTCAGCCACCGTGTCGGTCGCTTCCAGTGATTCGATCTCGGTGCGCGGGGTCATGAGTTCCTCGGCGGTGCGGCTGCCGAACCGCAGCGACCGATCAACCAGCACCGCGGTGGTTTCGTCCAATGCACCGCTGCGGGCCGAGGTGCGCACCAGCGATCCCAGCTCTTGCGGTGAACGCGCCGAGCGCAGTTCCTCGGCCGGTTCGATACCCATGCGGCGCAGCACCCAGTTGGCGATCCCGTTCAATGCCCGGATCGCGAAGGCGAACACCGCCGAGAACACCACCATGGGGCCCGCGGTGGTGCGTGAGGTCGAGATGGGGCGCGCCAGCGCGAAGTTCTTCGGGACCAACTCACCGAAGATCATCGATACCGAGGTGGCGATGATCAGCGCCAGCGCCAGCGATATCCCGCTGCTGATCGCAATCCCGGTGTATCTGAACAGCTGCGACAGCAGGCGCGCGATCACCGGCTCGGCGAGGTATCCGGTGACCAGTGTGGTGATGGTGATGCCGAGTTGTGCCCCGGACAGTTGGAAAGACAGCGTGCTGTGCGCCCTTTTGACCAACCTGTCCCGGCTGTCACCTGTCTTGGCACGCGCCTCGATGGAGCTTCGTTCCAGCGCGGTCAAGGAGAATTCTGCCGCCACGAAAAGGGCGGTGCCCGCGGTCAGGGCCACGATGGCAAGCAAGCTCAGCCCGGTGAGTAAGACCGTCACCGCTTGCTGGCCCCTTAGGTTGAGTGGTCACACGGTGTGACCATCATGAGGCTCAATGGTAACCGTGCAGGTCGCCGTACGGTTACCAACCTTCGGGAAGTGGGCGTCCCTCCGCGAATCCGGCAGCTGACTGGACACCCAGAACAACCCGCTCGTGTAGCTCGCCCAGCGTGCGCGCACCCACATAGGTGCAGGTACTGCGCACGCCCGAGATGATGTGATCGATGAGATCCTCCACGCCGGGACGCTGCGAGTCCAATTCGATCCGGGAGGTGGAAATGCCCTCCTCGAATAGGCTCTTACGTGCCTGGTCGAAGGCACTGTCACCGGTGGTGCGGGCAGCGACGGCACGTTTGGACGCCATCCCGAAGCTGTCCTTGTAGCGTCGGCCGCTGGGTGAGAGCTGCAGGTCACCCGGGGATTCATGAGTACCGGCGAACCAGGAGCCGATCATCACGTTGGCGGCACCGGCCGCGAGCGCCAGGGCGACATCACGCGGGTGCCGAACCCCGCCGTCGGCCCACACGTGAGCACCGAGTTCTCTTGCCGCGGCTGCGCATTCGATGACCGCCGACAACTGCGGGCGACCCACTCCGGTCATCATCCGGGTGGTGCACATGGCGCCCGGACCCACACCCACCTTGACGATGTCCGCACCGGCCTGTATTAGATCGCGGGTGCCCTGTGCCGACACCACGTTGCCCGCCGCGATGGGCACACCCAGCGACAATTCCGCGACCGAGGTGAGTACGTCGATCATCTTCTGCTGGTGCCCGTGCGCGGTGTCGATGACCAACAGATCCACCCCGGCCTGCACCAGCGCGGTCGCCTTGGCTCGGACATCGCCGTTGATCCCGACGGCGCCGGCGATGCGCAGCCGCCCTTCCGCGTCGACGGCCGGCGTGTACAGACCCGCCCGAATGGCTCCGGTGCGGGTGAGGATGCCCGCCATGGTTCCATCCGGACGCGTCAGCACCGCCACCGGCACGTGCGCCTCGGCCAGCCGTTCGAAGATCGCCCGTGGATCGGTTCCTGTCGGCACCGTGACAAAGTCGGTCGCCGCGATGTCGTGGACGCGGGTGAACCTGTCGATACCGGTGCACGCGGTATCGGTGACCAGCCCCAACGGCTTGCCGTCCGCGAGCACCACCGCGGCCCCGTGCGACCGCTTGTGAATCAGCGCGATCGCCTCACCGGCCGAGTCATCCGGCGCCAGCGTCACCGGAGTGTCGTAGACCAGGTCACGACTCTTGACGAACTCGACCGTCTGCGAGACGGCCTGTACCGGAAGATCCTGCGGTAGCACGGTGATTCCGCCCCGGCGGGCAACGGTCTCGGCCATTCGCCGTCCCGCCACCGCCGTCATGTTGGCGACCACGATGGGGATTGTGGTGCCGGTGCCGTCGGCGGTGGTCAGGTCGACATCGAAGCGCGAGGTGACGTCCGAGTGGTTCGGCACCACGAAGACGTCGTCGTAGGTGAGGTCGTACGGTGGCCGCTGCCCGTCCAGAAACTTCATGATGTGACTGCCCTACGCCTCGTGTTCTGGCCTTACGCCTCGACCTCGCTGCGGTCGCCGCTCCAGAGCGTGTGGAACTTACCGGGGGAGTCGACGCGCTCATACGTGTGCGCGCCAAAGAAGTCACGCTGCGCCTGGGTGAGTGCGGCGGGCAGGCGATCGGTGCGCAAACCGTCGTAGTACGACAGTGCCGAGGCGAAGCCCGGGACCGGAATGCCGAGCTGCGTCGCCGTCACCACGACACGACGCCAGCTGTCGATGCCCTTCTCGACGGCGTCCCGGAAGTACGGCGCCGCAATGAGTGTCGCCAGGTCAGGTTCAGAGGCGAACGCCTCCTTGACCCGGTTGAGGAACTGCGCACGGATGATGCAACCACCACGCCAGATGGTGGCCAGGTCGCCGGGCTTGACGTTCCAGTTGTATTCCTCGCTGCCCGCCGCGATCTGGTTGAACCCCTGCGCGTAGGCCACAATCTTGGAGGCGTACAGTGCCTGGCGCACGTCTTCGATGAACTGCTTTGCATCGCTTGGCTTTTCACCGAGCTGGCCGGCGGCGAAGCCGGCTGCTGCCGCGCGTTGCGGCCGCGATCCGGACAGCGCGCGGGCGAACACGGCCTCGGCGATACCCGTCACCGGCACCCCGAGATCGAGTGCTGACTTGACCGTCCAGCGGCCGGTGCCCTTCTGCTCGGCGGCATCGACGATGACGTCGACGAGCGGCTTGCCGGTCTTTGCGTCCACCTGCTTGAGCACCTCAGCGGTGATCTCGATGAGGTAGCTCTCCAGCTCGCCCTTGTTCCATTCGGTGAAGATGTCGGCGATCTCCGGTGCACTCACGCCGAGGCCGTCGCGCAGCAGCTGGTAAGCCTCGCCGATCAGCTGCATGTCCGAGTACTCGATGCCGTTGTGCACCATCTTCACGAAATGGCCGGAGCCGTCGGGGCCGATGTGGGTACAGCAGGGCACGCCGTCGACGTGTGCGGAGATCTCCTCCAGCAGCGGGCCTAGTGATTCGTAGGACTTCTTCGGCCCGCCCGGCATGATCGAGGGACCGTTCAGCGCGCCCTCTTCACCGCCCGAGATGCCTGCGCCGACGAAGTGCAGGCCGCGGTCGGCCATCGCCTTTTCCCGGCGGATGGTGTCGGTGTAGAGCGAGTTGCCGCCGTCGATGATGATGTCGCCCGACTCCATGGCGTCGGCGAGCTCGTTGATCACCGCATCGGTCGGGTCACCGGCCTTGACCATGATGAGCACCCGGCGCGGGCGCTCCAGCGCCGCCACGAACTCCTCGATGCTTTCGCTGCGGACGAAGCTGCCCTCGGATCCGTGCTCGGCGAGCAGTGCGTCGGTCTTGGCCACCGATCGGTTGTGTAGCGCGACCGTGTAACCATGCCGCGCGAAGTTGCGCGCGATATTCGATCCCATGACGGCCAAGCCCGTCACACCGATCTGAGCTTTACCCTGCGCCGAACCGTCTGCAGCCGTCACCAGCACATCCTTTCATTGACGTGTTGTGCTCCACGGATTCTCGCGCAGTCACAATCAGCCCGCGAGCGCGGGTCGCCTACTTGGAGGTTACTTACTGAAGAGCCGCTGCAGTTCGGTGAACCACGGGATGACAACGGCCAGCGTCGGCACCACCAGAATCGCGGCGGCCGCGGCATAGGCGCCGCACGACAACGGCAGGCTGTTACCGCTCCCACCCAGCCGACGGACCCGGATGAGGGTGGTGGGCCCGCCTGCGGCCATCGCGCCGACCGGCGTCGGGCCACCCGCACAGGCGACCAATGCGCGGGCCAGCGGGGTGGGACCCGCGGTGCGGACCGCGGCATCATCGGCGAGCAGCTCGACCAGCAGCTTCACTGCGTCCAGTGCGTTCTTGCTGCGCACGATGACCGGGAAGGCGTCGTGGACGGCGGTGAACGCCTCCAGCACCAGGTCATGGCGGGCCCGCAGATGCGCACGTTCGTGCGCGACGATCGCGGTCACCTCATTGTGTCCCAGCGTGCTCAGCGTGCCCTCGCTGACGACAACCCGGCTGCGCACACCCGGCAGGCAGTAGGCCAGGGGCTCGTCGACTTCCAGGACACGCAGATCATGATCGCGACGACGGTGGATGTCATAGCCGCCGCGCCAGTTCTCGCAGTAACGCTTGTGATCCAGCAGGTCCACGATCGCCCGGTGTCGGGCGCGGCGGCGGCGGGTGCGGACACCTACCCGGATGACCGACACCATCAGCCGGACGCCGATGAGGATGGTGATCGCGAAGACCGTGACGTAAAGCAGCCACAAACCCCAACCGAGACGGTCGATTTCGCCGGTAATGGTGGCGGTCGGGTGGCCGTCGGCGCCTGGCACGAGCAGTCTGCTAGCGATCGCAAGCCCGGAGCTGAACGCGGAGAGGACGGCGGCCACCGCAATGGCCTGCCACAAAACCATGGCGGCACGTGGCGCGCGGTATGGCCAGCGCGCACGCGCCAGCAACGCCGGTACGGGACCGGTCAGCAGCAGCGCGAGTATCGCGAACGCCAGGGCGGACACATAACTAGTGTCCCTTACTCGGTGGGGCGACCGCCAGCAGATGGTTCTTTCGCTTCGAGATCTGCCAATGCGCGACGCAATGCATCGGCCTCGTCGGCGCCCACACGCTCGACGAAGTGCACCAATGCGGCCTCGCGGGCACCCGAGTTGTTGGCTTGCGCCAATGCGTCGACCATTAGCCCGGCAACGAGTTCATCGCGGCCGTGAACAGGGGCATAGCGGTGTGCACGGTCGTCGCGGTGCTGAACTACCAAGTCCTTCTTGGCTAGACGCTGCAGGACGGTCATCACGGTTGTATAGGCGAGATCACGGCGCGTCGACAGCGCCTCATGGACCTGACGGACGGTCTGAGGCTCGGGGGAGGACCACAGATGGTCCATCACCGCGCGTTCAAGTTCGCCCAGGCGTGCCATTCCGAACATTCTACGTTCACCTCCGACGCAATGCCGTACTACATCCAGTCGTACTGCTTCTGACAGCCAACGATCCGGGACACGGTCTTTGTTCCGGCGTTCGATTCGTTCTCACTCGGCCCTGGACTCTGTGGGCCGCTCGCTACCTATGCGGCCCGGTGATCAGGAGCTTCGGTGAGGGCAGTCACAACACCCGCACCTGGCGATGTCATCGTACATGTGGTTAGGCTTACCTATCTTGCCTACGTGAAGGGAGGCCGCCAACCGTGACACTGGCCATCGACCGATGCACTACGACCAGGAGTCTCATCGCCGACGATCCGCTGATCGCCGGGATGTCCATCCGCCAATCACTGCCGCTGCACGAATCGAGCGCCCGGCTTCGCGAGCTGTACCCGGAATGCCCCCGGGCCTACGGTGTTGCCGTCATGTCCGATGTGGGCCGGCGCCGATGGTGGCCGCTGGCGCGCGCGCTGAACACCGATCGGCTTGAGCAGATGTATGCGCGCGCCATCGATGAGACCGGCAGCGATGCGGTTGCCGTCCATCAGCTCGCGGATGCTCTTGTCCATACCGTCGTCGGCCGCCTGGTCGCCCTTGTCGTCCTGGAAGGCCGCGCCTGGGACCCCGGACTCGGGAATCTGTGGGTGTACTTCGACTCCGAAGGCTGCATCGACTGGGCCGGCGTCGTCGACCCGACGCTGCGGGTGCTGCCCGACGACCCGGACCGCGACCGCGCCCAAGTGGTGGTCTTCCCCGGCGAGGACGCCCTCGCGGCCTGGACCGCGCACCGATGCCATCGCGCCCTCGCGCCGTTGTTCACCCGCCTGTCACAAGTCAGTTCGGGCGCAATGGAAATCGGCCAAATGTGGCAGTTGGTCGGTTCGACCGTGGTGGGCGCGGCGACCCATGTTCCGCTGCTCGCACGGTCCAGCGAGACCGATGGGATGCGGCGCGGGCAGGCGATCCTGGACCGGTTCATGACACTCGGATTGCCGGTCCGCCACAAAGCGCTTGCAATTTAGGGCAGCCTTGCCTATCCTAAGTCTTGTCGAACGCGCTACAGCGCGACCAGACACCCGGACCGTGCCGGAGTCCTGAGGGCTGCAGAGACCCCCGGTCCACTCGAAGGAAGTGCCCCACCTGCTTAGGCAGGTGGGGCACTTCTTCGTTGTGGGATGCCGCACTGATATGAACATCGCATGCCAGACACGCAGGAGCTCCTCAGCCAGATGCCCAACGCGCCCTTCGACAAGCTGGTGGGCCTCGAATACGCGGCGCTGACACCCGACGGAGTGACCGCCAGCCTCACCATCACCGAAAACCTGTTGCAACCCAACGGGATCGTGCACGGAGGTGTGTACTGCTCGGTGGTGGAGAGTGTGGCGAGCGTGTCCGGGTTCATCTGGCGAGCCAACGTGCTGGGGGAGGAGAGCGCGGTGGTCGGCGTCAACAACAACACCGACTTCCTGCGTGCGATCTCGACCGGCACACTCACCGCGACATCCACGCCCATACATCGGGGCCGCCGTCAGCAGCTGTGGCTCGTCACCATCACCGATGACGAGGACCGCACCATCGCCCGCGGACAAGTGCGCCTACAGAACCTGTGAGACTCGGGTGGGCGCGACCCCCGTGCGCCCACCCGAGCTCATGCGAGAGATGTCGGCCGGCCCCCCGATGGTCGGGCCGCCATCCTCGTCCCCCCCCGCCTGGATCCAGTCCCCACCAGATCCAGGAGGCTTGTCAGCTCAGCTGCAGCTTGTCGACAATCCTGTCGGCCATCTTCTGTACCAGCTGCTTTGAGTTGCTGCGCGCGCAAACCTGGGTCTGCACAATCACATTGGCAACGCCGTTGTACGACACGAAACAGCGGTACGTGCTCGGCCCGTACGCCAGGACCCAATTCACCCTCTTCGCGTTCGATGACGAGACCGTCACCGTCACCGGAACCTTTTTGCCGGCCGCATCGGTGAAGTTGTACGTCTTTCCGTCGCATTCCTTGATCTCGTCGGTTGCCGTCGCGAACTGGGTCTGTGCCGCATCCTTGTCGCTGTACGCCGCGATCGCCTGATACACCTGCGCGTCCGGGTTATTGGCGTCCCCGAGCAACATCTCGGTCCCACGGAATGTCTCGTACTGCTTGCCCACCGACTCGACCGTGAGTCCTTGTGTCACATTGCAGCTCGCGTCATCGGAATCGGTGGCGGTGAAGGGCTTGTCCCGTTTGTTCGTCTTGGCGACTGGCGTATCGAGGACCTTGGCGATCTCCTCATGGGTGAACAGCGCCGACACCATGGCTTCCTCGGTGATGTTGTCCTGTCCCGGCCATCCCGTCAGGCCGGCTGGACCACTGCTCGGCAGCGCCGGAGGCGGCGCGTTCACGCTTCGCGACGTCGTCGTGGTGGCAGCCGCCGTTTCGGTCGTCCCCTTCTGGCCCGCACATCCAGACAGCACCAGCGCCGAGATCGCGGTGGCATACAGCACTCGCCGCACTGCCGTACTTCTCATGAGACCCCCCACCGTGTTCTTCACCGCGGTCATGCCGGAATCCATTCCGCCATGCGATCGACAATCGCGGAAACTATGGGAGCGCCATTGCCGTTCTGGCACAACAGACTTCCGAAAAGCACGTTGTTCTTCGCCCGGTAGTCGTAGAAACACCGCCATCCTGACGGTTTTCCGTCCTGGGTTTGTTGTCGCACCCATTTCACGCTCGTGCCATTGTTCGAGACGTCGCCGATCTGCCATTCGGTATCGCCCTCGGTTTGGCGGGAGCCCGTGCACGATGACAGCGACGGGGGGTACCCCGCCTGAAGTTGGTTCGCGGCGGCCTTCGTATCGGGGAACAGCACGACCGACTGCCACACGATGTGGTCGTATCGGTTTTCTGTCTCCTGCTGACGAGAACCCCGGTAGGTAGTCCATTCGTCGCCGAGGCTCTCGCTGCGCAGGCCCGTGAGGGCTTTGCATTTACCGGTCGCCAGCGAGTCGCTGGGAGTGGTGGATTTGAACTCGTACGTCAGCGGGGATCCGACCAGTCTGCCCACGTCGTCGGCGGAAATGATGACCGAGTCCGCCTTGTCCGGTGTGACGATCACCGGGGCCGGCGGCTCGAGCGAGCTCGTCACCGGTGGGGCGCTGGATTTGGGGCTCGCGATGGCCCCTTCCGGCCCATGATCGGCAGCGGCCGATGTCTGGGTGGCCCCGACCGGAATCGGTTTGATGCCACCGGACTCGGTGCCACAGCTCACCGCGAGCAACGCCGCCAGTCCCAGCCATCCGGCAGTCAACACGTGACGCATCGAATTCCCTCCCTATCGATACATGACTCACATCGACCCAAATCATGGCTACATCGGGTCGCGCGCGCCCAGTGTTACACGAGCGCCAGAACCCGTTGCTTACCTCGGCTTGGTGGCGCCAGCCACCATCCTGTCCATGATCGCTTTCACGGCGGGACCGCCATTTCCGTGCTGGCAGTTCATCGCCATGAGGAGCAGGTTGTCGATCGTGCGTGCCTCTGCCATGCAGCGCCACCCGGAGGGCTGACCGTCGACGATCTCGTCGAGCACCCACCGCGTGTGGTCCTCCGATGCCTCCGGCACGGAAGCCCGCCAGGTTCCCGTATCAGTTTTCAGTTCCTCCCCTGCGCATGTGCGGACGTCGGGAGCGAATTCCTTCGCGTAGGTTTCCTTGGCGTCATCGCGCGACGGGTACAGCAACACGCGCTGGGTGACCAGGTGCGAGAAGGTGTCCTTGGACTCCTGGTACCAAACGTTTCGGTAGGTAGTCCATTTGTCGCCGATGTCGTTTGTCAACGGCACCATCAGGGGCCGGCACGATTCCTTGCCGTCAACCGTCGTCGACCCCGGGTTGGAGGCCTTGCCCTCGTAGTCGAGGGTGGAACCGACCAAGTCGGACACGTCCTTCTTGGGGACGATGAGCGAGTTGGCCTTATCGGGGCTGATCGAGTCGACCGTGGATGTTGCCGCCGATGTCGTCGACGCACCCGATGCGCCCGACGCCGTCGACGGCCCCGACGACGCCGGTTCCTTCAAGCCACCCCCGAAGAATGAGCATCCGGTCAGGAGAACAGCGGCACACGCCACGATCGTGGTCTTCCGCAACATCGATTCGCGAGTCACAGTTGGTCCTTTCACTGCGGGATCCATGCGGCGATCCGGTCGGTGATGGTCGTCACGCCGGGCACCCCATCGCCGTACTGGCACAGGTACGCCCCGAACAGCACGTTGTTCTTGTTGCGGAAGTCAAAGAAGCAGCGCCAGGGCGTGCCCTGGAGTGCCTGCAGCTGGGTCCATTTGGCCGCGCTGTCGGTGATTTCCGCGATATTGCTGATCGTCCACTTCTGATCCTGTTTGGAGATCTCGGCACCGACGCATGTCTTCGACGCGGATTTGGGGAACGCCTGCGCGAAGGCCGTCGCCGCCTCCTCGCGGGTGGGGTACAGGACGGCCACCTGACTTACGATGTAGGCGGTGTTGTCCTTGGTCTCGCGGTAGTAGTTCCACCGGTACGTGGTCCATTCGGATCCCAATTGACTGGATGTTGGAATGTCCAACTTCGCGCAATCGGGTGCACCACCGATCGGGTCGGTGGGTGGCGATGTGCTGTTGTTGTCGTACTCCAGCGTGGTGCCCAGGATCTCCCCGACATCGGCGCGCGAGCCCAGGATCGAGTCAATCTTGTCCGGCGTGACCACCAGTGGTGGTGGTGCGGGCGCCCTGGTGGTGGCGGGGACGGACTGGGGAGCCGACGTGCCCGCCGTCATCGGCACGTCGGCGGCAGTGGTGGACGGCGCGGCCACCGGCTTGATCCCCTCACTGGGTTGACTACACCCCGCCATCAACACCGTGGCTGACACCACGCACCCCAACGTCATTCCATACCGCATGTGCACCCTCCTGATCGACTCCATATACACAGCGAACTCGGGGAGATTCTTGCACTCACGATGACAAGCGCACTGCAAAACTCTCTACTGCCTGTGCGACCGGTGTGAAAGTGCCGGGCCGCCCGGATCGTGGCAGGATCGCCCCTTATGCGATTGACCCCGCACGAGCAGGAACGGCTGCTTATCTCCTATGCGGCGGAACTGGCGCGACGGCGCCAGTCCCGGGGCCTGCTCCTCAACTACCCCGAAGCCATCGCGATCATCACCGACCATCTCCTCGAGGGCGCCCGCGACGGCCGTACCGTCTCCGAACTGATGGTCAGCGGTCGCGAGGTGCTCGGACGTGAACATGTCATGGACGGCGTGCCCGAAATGATCCCGGATGTCCAGGTGGAGGCCACCTTTCCCGATGGCACGAAGCTCGTCACCGTGCACCACCCGATCGGATGAGCGAGATGATCCCCGGCGAGTACCTGTTCGCATCCGACGATATCGAGCTCAATGCGGGTGCCATCGTCATCGAGCTGGATGTCGTCAACACCGGCGATCGCCCCGTTCAGGTGGGCAGTCATGTGCATTTCCCGCAGTCCAATCCGGCACTCGACTTCGACCGCGCCGCCGCGCACGGTCATCGGCTGCACATCGCGGCGGGTACCGCGGTGCGCTTCGAACCCGGTGTCGCCCAAAGGGTTCAGCTGGTGCCGTTGCGTGGTCGTCGTGAAGTGCATGGGCTGACCCTTGATGCTCCGGGGCAATTGGATGGCGGTGAACCGACATGACCAGGCTGACGCGTGAGCATTACGCCAAGCTGTACGGCCCGACGACCGGTGACCGTATCCGGCTGGCCGATACCGATCTGATCATCGAGATCACCGAAGACCGTTGCGGCGGTCCGGGTTTGGCGGGCGAGGAGGCCGTCTTCGGCGGCGGCAAGGTCCTGCGGGAGTCGATGGGGCAGAGCCGCCTCACTCGCGCCGGGGGTGCCCCGGATACCGTCATCACCGGCGCGGTGATCATCGATCACTGGGGAATCATCAAGGCCGACATCGGTATCCGCGACGGCCGGATCGTCGGCATTGGCAAGGCCGGAAATCCGGACATCATGGACGGGGTGGACCCGGCCCTGATCGTCGGGCCGTCTACCGAGATCATCGCCGGCAACAACCGGATCGTGACCGCCGGCGGTATCGACTGTCACGTGCACTTCATCTGTCCGCAAATCATGCCCGAGGCGCTCAGCGGCGGCATCACCACAATGATCGGCGGTGGCACCGGGCCGGCCGAGGGCAGCAAGGCCACAACCGTCACCCCCGGTGCGTGGCACCTGGGCCGGATGCTCCAGGCCCTCGATGGCTGGCCCATGAACATTCTGATGCTCGGCAAGGGCAACACCGTCAACCCGGCCGCCATGTGGGAGCAATTACGCGGTGGGGCAGCGGGTTTCAAACTGCACGAAGACTGGGGCACCACCCCGGCGGTGATCGATGCCTGTCTGCGGGTGGCGGACGAGGCCGACGTCCAAGTCGCGCTGCACTCGGACACTCTCAACGAGACCGGATTTGTGGAGGGCACGCTGGCGGCGATCGGCGGGCGCGCGATCCACGCGTATCACACCGAGGGCGCGGGCGGCGGCCACGCACCAGACATCATCACGGTGGCCAGCCATCCGAATGTCATGCCCAGCTCCACCAACCCGACCCGCCCGCACACCGTCAACACCCTTGATGAGCATCTCGACATGCTGATGGTCTGCCACCATCTCAACGCCGCCGTCCCGGAGGACCTGGCGTTCGCCGAGAGCCGGATCCGCCCGTCCACCATCGCCGCGGAGGATCTGCTGCACGATATCGGCGCGATTTCGATGATCGGCAGCGACAGCCAGGCTATGGGGCGCATCGGCGAAGTGGTGATGCGGACCTGGCAGACCGCGCACGTGATGAAGAAACGTCGCGGCGCGCTGCAGGGCGACCCGTCCGGACCCCACGGAAACGACAACAACCGGGTACGCCGGTACGTCGCGAAATACACGATCTGCCCGGCCATTACGCACGGTATCGACCACGAAATCGGTTCGGTGGAAGTGGGCAAGCTCGCCGATCTGGTGCTATGGGAGCCGGCCTTTTTCGGAGTGCGACCACACGCGGTCATCAAGGGTGGCGGCATTGTCTGGGCGGCCATGGGCGATGCCAATGCATCCATCCCGACCCCGCAACCGGTGTTTCCGCGCCCGATGTTCAGCGCCATGCATGCCGTCGCGGCGGGGTTGGCCGTGCATTTCGTGTCACCGACGGCCATCGAGGACGACCTGGCTGCGCGACTTGCGTTGCGGCGCAGACTTGTCCCCACCCGCGATGTACGCAACCGCGGCAAGGCCGACCTGCCCCTCAATGACGCCATGCCCGATATCCGGGTGGATCCCGATACCTTCACCGTGCGCATCGACGGCGAGGTATGGGAAGAGCAGCCCGCCGCTGAATTGCCGATGGCACAACGATATTTCCTGTTCTGATGGAGCCAACGACCGCTACTTCGACGACCGCACTGCTGCTGTCGCTCGCCGATTCCCGATTGCCCACCGGTTCACATGTGCATTCCGGTGGGGTAGAGGAGGCCATCGCCCAGGGCCTGGTGCGGGACTGCGCGACGCTCATCGCGTATCTGCGGCGACGCATTCGCACCCATGGTCTGGTCGCGGGTTCTATCGCCGCCGCCATCACCACCGGCAGCCTGGACGCGGTGCGGGCCGATGTCGAAACGGATGCCCGCACACCGTCGCGGGCAGCACGGGACGCCTCGCGCGCTCAGGGGCGTGGGCTACGGCGTCTGGCCGGAATAGCGTGGCCGCATATCGATTGGAGTCCGCACGGCCGGCAGCCGCACCTGGCGGTCGTGTACGGCATCATCGGAGCCGCAACAGGATTGACGGGGCGCGATATCGCGCTCGTTGTCATCTACACCACGTTGACCGGGTCCGCCACCGCGGGCCAACGCCTGCTGGCACTGGACCCGGCGGAGGTCGCGGTGGGCACACTGGAGCTGACAAGCCTGTGCGAGCAGACCGCGGCCCTGGCCGCCACCGAGCTGGCCAGCCTGTCCGACCCACTGCTGGACGTGCTTGCCGAGCAGCACCTGATACGTGAACGCCCGCTTTTTGTTTCGTAGTTCTCACGAGATTGGATCACCATGCCACCGCATCTGCTAGACGGCCAGCCCCACCAGCACATCGATCGGCCACGACGTGTGCGTCAGCCGGGGGAGCCGCTGCGCATCGGGATCGGCGGACCGGTGGGGTCGGGTAAGACCGCACTGGTCGCCGCGCTCTGCCGCACACTGCGCGACGAAATCTCGGTGGCGGTGCTGACCAATGACATCTATACGACCGAGGACGCCGACTTTCTGCGCCGTCATGCGGTATTGCCCGACCAGCGCATCACCGCGGTTCAGACCGGCGGTTGTCCACACACCGCCATTCGGGACGACATCACCGCGAACCTCGATGCGATAGAGGATCTGATCGCCACCAACGATCCGCTCGACCTCATCCTCGTCGAGTCGGGCGGCGATAACCTCACCGCGACCTTCTCCTCCGGCCTGATCGACGTACAGATCTTCGTCATCGACGTCGCCGGCGGCGACAAGGTCCCGCGCAAGGGCGGGCCCGGCGTGACCTTCTCGGATCTGCTGGTGATCAACAAGACCGATCTGGCCCCGATGGTCGGCGCCGATCTCGGGGTGATGGCTCGCGACGCCACGGCCGTGCGCGATGGCCGGCCTACGGCTATGATCTCGTTGACCGAAGACCCCACCGCCGCGGAGGTACTGGCCTGGGTGCGTGCGCATCTTGCCGACGCGCGGCAATCGGACCATGCGCACTGACGTCGAGATCATCGCGGAGAAGGGCAGATTCCCCCGGCTGCGCTGTTCGGGCAGTCTGCAGGGCCGACTCACCGATGCGGACACCGTGCATCTCGTCGGAGTGGCCGCCAATCCTCTGGGCGGCGACGAGATTTCTGTGCGCATCGAGATCGGCGAGGGCGCGCTCTTGCGAGTGCGATCGGTGGCGGCCGCCGTGGCCCTGCCCGGGCGCGACAGCCTTCGATCGTCGATGACATGGCACTGTTCGGTGGCGGGCCAGCTGGATCTGGACCCGGCGCCAACCATTGTGGCGGCCAATGCCTCCCACCATTCCCATGTCACCGTTCGCGGGTCGGCGGGCGCACGCTTGCGCCTGCGGGAGCGCGTGCAGATCGGCAGGTCGGGGGAGTCGTCGGGATTCTGGAGCGGACAGCTCGATGCCGATATCGACGACACCCCGCTGCTCCGGCACCGCGTGGAACTCGGCGCCGGCTCGGTGACCGATGACGAACTGGGTCGCCCGCTGGCACTGATCAGTGAACTGCGTTACCCCGCAACTGATTTCGTTGAACCCAGTCCGGACGACGCCACCATGCTCAGTCTCGCCGGCGACGCCGCCCTGCTCACCTGGCAGGGGCAGCGTCTACCGATCGGCTAGCTTGCGGCTTTTTCCTCTTCGGGCTGCTCAACCTGTTCCTCGTCGCCATTCTTCTCTGCGACGAGTTCCTCAAGCTGGTCCAAACGCGTTCGCGCCCAAGCCTGCTGCTCGGTGATGGCCATCTGCCCGCGCGAGCGCGTCACAAACGCAATCGACCACAGGATCAAGGTCACCAGGCGGTTCTTGAACCCGACGAGGTAGACCAGGTGCAGCGCCAGCCAGCTGAGCCAGGCGATGAATCCGCTGAATTCCAGCTTGCCGATCTTGACGACCGCGTTGTAGCGCGACACGGTGGCCATCGAGCCCTTGTCGAAGTACTTGAACGCAGGACGCTCCGCGGCGCTGCGCCCCTTCAGCTCGGCCTTGATCTGCTTGGCGGCGTAACGCCCACCCTGGATGGCGCCCTGGGCCACGCCGGGCACGCCGTCCACAGCCATCATGTCGCCGACCACGAATACGTTGGGGTGACCCGGAATCGACAGATCCGGCTCCACCTTGACGCGTCCGGCACGATCCAGCTCGACACCCGACTGTTCGGCCAGGTTCTTACCGAGGGGGCTTGCCGAGACACCCGCGGACCACACCTTGCACCAGGATTCGATGCGTTCGATGGTGCCGTCCGCGTGCTTCACGGTCAGTCCGTTGCGGTCCACGTCGGTGACCATGGCACTCAACTGGATCTCGACACCCAGCTTCTCCAGACGCTTGCGTGCCTTGTCGCCCAGCTTCGGGCCGAAGGGCGGCAGCACCGCGGGCGCGGCATCCAGCAGGATGACCCGCGCATCGGTGGGGTCGATATGCCGGAAGGTGCCCTTGAGGGTCTCGTTGGCCAGTTCCGCGATCTGCCCGGCCATCTCGACACCGGTGGGACCAGCACCCACCACGGTGAAGGTCATGAGCTTGCGGCGCCGGACCGGGTCGCTGGAGCGTTCGGCCTGTTCGAATGCACCGAGGATGCGTCCGCGCAGTTCCAGGGCATCGTCAATGGATTTCATACCCGGGGCCCACTCGGCGAAGTGGTCGTTCCCGAAGTACGACTGGCCGGCTCCCGCCGCCACGATCAAGCTGTCGTAGGGCGTCGAGTAGTCATGCCCGAGAAGCGAGGAGTGCACGACCTGGTTCTCCAGGTCGATGCTCGTCACATCGCCGAGAACCACCTGGGCGTTGTCCTGGTCCTTCAAGATCTGCCGGGTAGGGGGAGCGATCTCTCCCTCGGAGATGATTCCGGTGGCCACTTGGTACAGCAGCGGCTGGAACAGGTGGTGGGTGGTACGCGCGACCAGCGTGACGTCGACGTTGGCACGTTTGAGTGTCTTGGCCGCGGTCAGGCCGCCGAATCCCGATCCGATGATGACGACTCGGTGTTTCGGTGTCAGGGCGTCTTTGATCTTGGCCTTCGGATTGGCTGCGACAGGCGCCGCGGGACCGGCGGCGTCTGGTGTCGTGCTCATCGATCACTCCTCATCGAATGGTGCCTCAACTGGGGTTATTCACCTTGTCTGACACTTGGTGCAACACCCCAACCGTAGTCGGGATTTCCCCGCACGTCGCGTCAGTTAGCTTAGCGAAATATCTCACATGAGCTCTCGCCGCCAGGCTAGATCACGTCCCGGCACGCCAGCGTGTGAGGGAAACGCCGAACATCCGAGGACACCCGGTCGAGGCCTCGGTGAACGACCGCCCGAGAAGGCGAAATGCGCCGCCTCGGGCCGCACATTGGACAGCGTCTCCACATCCCACATCCTGCCTGAAGGGCAGCGGGATGCCGACCCCGTTCTCGCCGACTAGTCCTTGAACAGCGGGCGAAGAGTCTTGCCGATCAGCTCCACCACGCCCGGGAGATGTCCGTTGACGGGCGCGTTGAGCGTGACGGCATCGATTCCCTGATCCAGGACGCGGGTCTGCACCTGCTCGGCGATCTCGTCCGGACTGCCCACCAGGGTGCGCCCGAGTACCTGCGCGCGGGCTTCCTCCGGCAGGGTCTCCAGATCGATTCCGTTTTTACTCAGCTGCTCGCCCGCCAAGTTCCAGGCCGTCGCCGAATCGTCGTCGATGAATACGGAGAAGAAGGCCGAGGTTTCCAGCGTTGACGGATCGCGGCCCGCCTCCTCGCAGCGCTGGCGCAGCACCGCCAGCTTGTGCGGAATCTCGTCCAGCGCACTGAGCAGGTTCAGGTGATCGGCATACTTCACTGCCAGCCCGAAGGTCTTCTTCTCGCCGCTGCCGCCGATCATGATCGGAATGTTCGGCCGGATCCGGGGCTCGTTCAACGCCGATTCCGTGCGGTAGTACTTGCCCTCGAAGGTGGGACGCTCACCGCGGAGCATCGGCGGAATGATCTCCAGCGCCTCGCTCAACCGCTCGAAGCGGTCGGTGAACGTGCCGAAATCGAACCCGAGTTGCTGATGCTCCAGTTCGAACCATCCCGCACCGATGCCCAAGATCGCGCGTCCGCCGCTGACCACGTCAAGGGTGGTGACGGCCTTGGCGAGCAGGGTCGGGTTTCGGTATGTATTGCCCGTGACCAGCGTGGACAGCTGAATGGTGCTTGTCGCACTCGCCAGCGCACCCAGGGCCGTGTAGGCCTCCAGCATAGGCTGATCGGGGGTGCCGATCATGGGCAGTTGATAGAAGTGATCCATCACGAAGACCGTGTCGAAACCCGACGCTTCCGCGTCGCGCACCTGTTTGACGACGGTGGGGAAGAGTTCGGCGACGCCGGTGCCGTAGGAGAAGTTGGGGATCTGATATCCGAGCCGAATGGTCACTCGGCCAGCCTACGCGCGATCCGCCGATGCGCCATTACTGTCTTGCCCCGCAAGGCAATTCGAAGATTTAGAGCTGGAGTGCACTCCAGCTTCGGTCAGCTGACGCCAGCGGGGACGCCGCGGCTGACGTGCAGAGTCTGGCCGGTGATGTGACGCGCCTGCGGACTGGTGAGGAACAAGGCCAACCGGGCGATCTCGCCGGCAACCAGCTCCTGCGCATTCTCGGTGCTGTCGAGGCCGTCGTAGTTGGCCTCCGCCGACTGTCCGGGCGCAATGGTGTTGATGGTGATCCCGCGGGTGCCCATCCGCTCGGCCTGCTCGGCCGTCCACGCGGACAGCGCGGCCTTGGCGGCGGTGGTCGCGCCGGACCGGTCACGGGTGCCCAGCGTGCACAGGTTGACGATGGCCGCACCCGAACGCAGGTGGTCACCGATGGCCTGCACCGTCAGCACCGCGGTCAGCACGCTCGATTCGTACCGCGACAGCCACGCCTCGCCCGTATCGGTGAGCGTGCCCAGATGCGGGCCCGGCTCGCTCCAGACCGGGTTGGGGATGTTCACGATGGCATCGAGGTGTTGGGGGAACAGCTCGACATTCTCTTCCAGGCTGTCCGGGTCGGCGTTGTCGCACACAATGGCATCGACCTCGAGCTCCTTGGCGGCGATTTCCAGCTCATCGGCGTTGGGGCCGGTGATGACGACCCGATGGCCGGCGTTGCGGAACTCCGCAGCCACCGCCCGGCCGATCTCGTTAACCGCTCCGGTTACCAGTACGTCCATGGCGGTACCTTCCTCACCTTCCTGCAAGCCTTACCAATCCGCACCTGGGGCCAGGCCTGATCAGCTTGATCGTGACACAACCCGGACCTCATACCCCGGATTTGGTGGCCGGGTCGCACGGGTTTGACGCCCAATATTACTGGACGGTAGCAATACCCTTGACCACCACGTATCGGCTCGGCGGCAGCTAGGGTTGTGCCGGTGACCGGCAGCGCATGGCATCTCCAGATCGGCAGAGCGCGGAAAGTTCTCGCGGCAACACTTCTGGCGGGTTCGCTGGCCATATCCGGTTGCGGCTCACGAACCGCACCCGAAGCGGGCACAGCGGCTCCCGCGGCCGGTTCGGAATCGGCGGCGGTCCAATTGCACGTGCTGGCCGCGGCATCGCTGCGGAAGTCCTTCACTGAAATCGGAAAGTCCTTCGAGTCGACGCACGCCGGCACGACGGTCGAGTTCACCTTCGCCGGTTCCTCCGATCTGGTCACCCAACTGACTCAGGGGGCCCCGGCCGACGTGTTGGCCACCGCGGATTCGGCGAATATGGACAAGGCATGGAAGGCGCATTCCGTCATCAATCCTGTCGACTTCGCCTCCAACACATTGACGATCGTGGTCGCGCCGGGGAACCCGAAGGGCATCGCCGGCTTCGCCGATCTGACCCGTCCGGGCCTCGACGTCGTGGTGTGCGCACCGCAGGTCCCATGCGGGTCAGCCACCGCCAGAGCCTCGAAAGAGACTGGGGTGCACCTAAATCCGGTCAGTGAGGAGTCCTCGGTCACCGATGTGCTGAATAAGGTGATCGCGGGTCAGGCGGACGCCGGTCTGGTGTATGTCACGGATGCGAAGGCAGCGGGTGACAAGGTCGGGACCGTCACATTCCCCGAGGCTCTGTCGATCGTGAACACCTATCCGATTGCGGTGACCGCTAATTCGCGCAACCCGGAACGCGCGCATCAATTCATTGAGACCGTCACCGGGGATGTCGGCCACAAGATTCTGGCGGCGGCGGGGTTCTCCGCGCCGTGACCCCGGCACCCGGTCTGCCGCGCTGGGTGTACGTGCCGGCGGCCATCGGGGCGGTACTCATCGTGCTGCCACTGCTGGCGCTCGTGGTGAAGGCTGATTGGACACAGTTCCCGGCACTGATCACGAGCCCCGCGTCGCAGGCTGCGCTACTGCTCAGCGTCCGGACATGTCTCGCCAGTACCGCACTATGCCTGCTGTTCGGGGTGCCGCTGGCCGTTGTGCTGGCCCGCGGGCCCGGATGGCTGACCCAGCTGCTGCGCCCGATGATCCTGCTACCGCTGGTGTTGCCGCCCGTCGTCGGCGGTATCGCGCTGCTGTACGCCTTCGGCAAACTGGGGCTGCTCGGCCACTACCTGGATGCGGCTGGAATCCGCATCGCCTTCTCCACATCGGCGGTGGTACTGGCGCAGACCTTTGTCTCGCTGCCGTTCCTCGTCATCAGCCTGCAGGGGGCGCTGACCACGGCGGGACAGCGGTATGACGATGTGGCAGCCAGCCTGGGCGCACCGCCCACCACAGTCCTGCGCCGTGTGTCATTGCCCTTGGTGATGCCGGCGCTGGTATCAGGCACGGTGCTGGCTTTCGCACGCTCACTGGGAGAGTTCGGCGCCACCCTGACATTCGCGGGATCGCGACAGGGCGTCACTCGCACCCTTCCCCTGGAGATCTACCTGCAACGCGAATCCGACCCGCAGTCGGCGGTGGCGCTGTCACTACTACTGGTCGCGGTGGCTGCGGTCGTCCTGGCCGTCGTCGGCGCACGGACCTGGCGTCCCGGCGGGTGGCGGTAAGTGGGCGAGCTTCGATTCGATGCGGTCCATTCGGGCCGCGATGTGCAGGCGGCCTTCACGGTCGCCGCCGGTGAGACGCTGGCGATCGTCGGACCCAACGGGGCCGGCAAGTCCACGGTGCTTGCGCTCGTCGCCGGGTTGCTGCGCCCCGACGCCGGAGAGATCCGGCTTGGCGACCATGTGCTGACAAGCTGTGCCACTGGCACTTTCGTCCCTACGTACCGAAGACGGACGGCCCTGCTACTGCAGGAAGCTTTGCTGTTTCCGCACCTGACGGTCGCGGGCAATGTCGAATTCGGGATACGCGGCGGGCGCCGCGATGTCTCCGACGCGCGCGATCGGTGGCTGGAATCGGTTGGTGCGGGCGATCTGGCACAACGCCGCCCCGGCGAGTTGTCCGGGGGACAGGCCCAGCGGGTGGCCATCGCCCGTGCACTCGCGACCGAACCCGATCTGGTGCTCCTCGATGAACCCTTGGCGGGTCTGGACGCCGACAGCGCGCCCGCCATCCGGACACTGCTCGGGCGGGTGCTGGGACGCGATGGCCAAAGCGCGCTGATCGTGACTCACGACATCATGGATGCGGTGGCCATTGCCGACCGCGTGATGGTTCTCGACTCCGGGCGGGTGGCCGAGCTGGGGGAGACAGCCACCGTGCTCGCCCGGCCGAGCAGCCAGTTTGGCGCGCGTTTCGCGGGAGTGAATCTCATTGACGGCACGGTGGGTGAGGACGGGGCACTGCACGCCGGCGAGCTCGCCATCTACGGCGTGTGGTCCGGCGCCGGAAACCCCTCGCAGGGCCGGCACGCTGTCGCGGTGTTCAAACCGCGTGATGTCGCGGTACATCTGGTCCCACCCGGAGGTAGCCCACGCAACGTCATTGCCGTATCGGTCATGGGCCTCACCGCACATGGCGACAGCGTGGTTGTAACGGCAACCGTCGGGACCGCGATATTCACGGCACACATCACCGCGTCCGCCGCGGCGGAACTCAGGCTGGCACCCGATGTGTCGGCATACTTTGCCGTGAAGGCCCATGAGGTCGTCATTCAGGCGGCGCAATAGCTGGGGACGGGGACTTCGAGAGGAAACCTATGTTTGCTTCTGGTCAGCCAAACCCCTTGCCACCGCGTCAAATAATCTTGACGTGGCGCCCACGGCAGCTTTCGGTAAATCGGGCGCGCCGATTGCCCGTTACGCTTGCACGTGCACGACAAAACGGTACGTTCATTGGCATGCAGCAACCACGGGCTACATCGGCGGCGAAGCGGGCGCACCGGGCACGAGTGATAGCGGCGGCTATCGCGGTCACCTCGCTATCCGGAGCGGGGGCGTTCACCCTCGCGGCCATGCCTGCCGATCAGACGCCGGCATCGGTGCGCACGGCGAATATCCACCTGGTCACCACCGATGCGCCTCCGCCCCCTGCAACGCCCGCCCCGGGCCAGCCGGCGCCCAACCCGGAGTCGCCCACGACGGTGACAACACCTCCGGCCGCACCGCCTCCCGGATCACCCGCACCGGCGCCGGCCACACCGCCCGCGCCCGGCGCCCCGGCCGACGGCGGCCGCGTCAACAACGATCAAGGCGGATTCAGTTTCGTTGTGCCGCAAGGTTGGACACAGTCGGATGCGCGCAGACTGACCTACGGATCGGCGCTGTTGACCAACCCGGCAGCACCGAACGGAAGCATCCTGCTGGGCCGTCTGGATCTCAAGCTCTTCGCCGGTGCCGAGCCCGACAATCAGAAGGCCGCACGCAGGCTGGCCTCGGATATGGGCGAGTTCTTCATGCCGTACCCGGGCAACCGTGTCAACCAGGAAGACCAGAGCTTCGATGTGGCGGGTATGTCCGCGGCGTCCTCGTATTACGAGGTCAAGTTCGATGACGCGGCCAAGGAACCCGGCCAAATCTGGGCCGCGGCCGTAGGCAAGGGCAAGGACCGCTGGTTCATCGTCTGGCTCGGCACCTCGGCCTCACCGGTGGATAAGGGCGTGGCCAAGGCGTTGACCGAGTCGATCCGTCCGTGGACCCCGCCGACCCCGCCCACACCGCCGGCCGCACAGCCCGCCGATCCCAATCAGCCGCCGCCTCCGCCCGTGGACCCGAACCAGCCGCTGCCCCCGCCGGCTGATCCCAATCAACCGCCGCCTCCCGCGGCGCCGGGTGTCCCGGCGTCCGAACCGGTTCCGGCGGCACCGCCCGCACCTGCGGCACCGGTACCTCCTGCGGCGCCGCCGGCCCCCGGAGTCCCGGTCTAGGTCGTCGTGTCCTCGGGCGGTTGTGCCCACCACGTCTCGATGGCTGCGCTGAACTCCGTAGGTGCATCGGACTGGAGGAAATGACCGACTCCCCGCAGTACCGCCGTGGCGTGGTTGGGGAAGGTGGCTTCGCAGCGTCTGAGGTATTTGTCGGTGAAAATCGGGTCTGTGTCGGCCCAGATGATCAACGTGGGTAGCTTCGCGATGGCGCCGAGATTGTCCGCGAGCTCGGTGAAATAGTCGCGAGCGCCGGTGAGTTCGGCGGGAAGCGCGGCGGTGGCCCGCCGACTTTCGCGCGTGGGCGTTGCCTGGCGATAGTGCGCCATTTCGGCCCCGGATAGCGTGCGGCGCTTGTGCGCCGCGGGGATGAAGTAGTTGACGAACAGGTTGAATCGCGTGTTGAGCGCGCGCCCGACGGAACTCCCCATGCCACGGGAGAACACTTCGGAGGACAGGTCACCGTTCAAGGGCCATGCCCAGGTGTTAGCCAGAATGAGGCGTTCGAACTTGTCTGGCCGCCGCGCAGCGGCGTACAGACCGAACGGCCCACCCCAGCTGTGGCCCACCAGTGTCAGATGCGAGAGATCCAGCCGATCCAGGAAGGCGACCAGAAGCTCGGACTGGTCCCGGGCACGGTACCGATAGCCGGGGGCGGCGGTGGACAGGCCGAAACCCGGAAAGTCGAGAGCGATGCACCGAAAGCGATCCCGGAGGGCGAGGATCACTTCGCGGTACACGAAGGACCAGACCGGATTGCTATGCAGCATCAGCAGGATCGGCCCGGAGCCTTCGTCGACGTAGTGCACGACGCTGCCGTCCAGCTCCACGAAGCGGCTTTCAAAAGGGAACAACTCGTCGTCCACCCATGCCGGACGCACGCCTACTGGTTGCGCAGTTGTCATGGCCCCATCCTCCTTCAGTGCCGCTTGATAATTTCAAGTCTCATTGAAACTATCAATCAGTACCGACAGACGGAAGAACTTTCCGGCCACGATCGGCATGGGGGTCGACGGCATGCCGACAATCTCGCGGCGCTTTGTGACCTCGCCTAGTGGCTTAATTCAGAGACTGGCCCTAGCTTTTGGTTTTTCCCGCGATGAACTTGTAGGCGAACAGCAGAATCACCGCACCGACCAAGGCGCCGAGGAAGGCGTGATTGATCGGCGGGGTGACGGTGAACTTATGCGGGGCGAACACCAGACTTCCCAGCGTCCCGCCGACATAACCGCCGACGATGCCCAGCAACGCCGTCGCGATCCAGCCGAAATTCTCCTTGCCGGGCACGATCAAGCGGGCGATCCAGCCGACGATCAGGCCAAGAATGATCATCCAAATGATGTTCAACACCATGTCTAGCTCCTTCGAGTATCTGTACTTCAGGAAACGAGCGTCGACCCGGTGCTGATGTTAATGGAACACCTCCTCCTCGGCGCTGTTACGGCGCGCGACATGCCATTGGCTCTCACGTCGCCCAGAGGCACGGGCGGCTGTCGGCGGAAGTAGCTCTTGAGTTCCGCAAGGAGCTGCTGGCAGAAAAGCGGTACGTCCGCGACGTGTATTGACACGCCTCCGCTATATTCGTCAGGCGCGATGGATCTCGCCAGGGCTGGTCCCGAAACGCCACTGACGGCTGATAGTTCCTGTGTTGATGGGTCGTAACACGATGGGACCGAATGTGACAGCTGGAGACCACCAAGAATCCCCACATCCACGACTGTATTTGCGGCCTTCCGCGCTGCTTTGGGTTTTCCTCGGCGGCATATGCGGTACAGCGCTGCGCTATTGGTTCGAGCAGATGTGGCCGGCCTCCGGAGCGTCGTGGCCATGGGGAACATTCGCGGCCAATCTGTGCGGGGCATTCATCCTCGGCGCGGCTCTGGAGACTCTCACACTGCTGGGGCCCGATGGCGGCTGGCGCCGGCACACCCGACTGTTTCTCGGAACCGGTTTCTGTGGCGCATTCACCACCTACAGCGCGCTCGCGTTGGAGATCAGCACCCTGACCCGCAACGGCTTCGTGGTCACCGGCATGGCGTACGCATTGGTCAGCGTCGCCGCCGGTTTGGCCGCAGCGCTGGTTGGGATAGCCACGGCGGCAAGCGCCCTCGCACGGTACGCGGGAGGCCCCGAGTGATCGTCATGGTCGTCGTCCTGGCCGGAGCGCTGGGCGCGGTGCTGCGGTTTGTCGTGGATTCGGCGGTCAAGCACCGACGGACCCCCCGGTTCCCGTGGACGACGCTGTTCATCAATCTCACCGGATCTGCCCTTATCGGCCTGCTGTCCGGGTTGGTGGTGTTCCACCACGCGACACCTCAACTGCTCGTCGTCCTGGGTACCGGATTCTGCGGCGGCTACACCACGTTCAGTACCGCCAGCGTCGAGTCGGTGCGACTGATCGAGCAGCGACAATGGTCCCTGGCGTTGTACAACACGTTGGGCACCTTGTTGGGCACCGTCGGGGCGTGTGCGGCGGGTCTAGCGCTGGGGTGGGTACTGGCGTGAGGATAGAGCTGTGAGCGAGTTGCCCGCAGTGCAGTTGGTGGTCGGATGGGACCATTACGCGCCCAGCACTGCCGCGCTGCATTTCGCCATCGATATGGCTCGCCGGCTGGACGCGCATATGCACGTCGTGCACATCCAGGATATGGACGACGAACCATTGGACCCCGACTCGGACAGCTGGGAATCGCAGTCGCACACGGCCGTCGCGGCGGCCGAAGCCGCGGCGCGGGAAGAACTCGCGAGCGGCGAGGTGTCCTGGGAGTACCACCGCGCGCGCGGGCCCGCGGCCGTCCAGCTTCTCGCCGTGGCGCAACAGTGCCACGCTCTGATGCTCATTCTGGGCAGCCCGCGGGGCGGACCGGCCTCCGTACTCGACACGTTCCTCGGGCAGTCGGTATCGCATCGCCTCATCGGCGCGCGCCGGGTTCCGCTGGTCCTGGTGCCTGCCGTCTGACCACCCCGGTGGAGCGAATACCGCTGCGGTAGCCTTGCGCCGTGCGCAGCAAATTCCGTACCGGGTCTTCGGTTGACCTCGGCCCCGTGACGATCGACGGCATCACGGTGGCGCTGCGACCGCCCCGGCTGGCGGATGGACGGTCATGGCGGGAAACCGCGTTGGCGTTCACCGAGAGGCTCTCACCGGCGTTCCATCGTGACGACATGGACTGGGAAAGCGCGCATTCCCCGGTCATGTGGGTCGACAGTTGGCGTTCGTCGATCACCGACGCACGGGCCGGCGGGGTTTCATATCTGTTGGTACGCATCGATGACGGCGTGGAAAGGGTCGTCGGCCATTTCTTGGTGGCGGGCCGCGATTTTCGCACCGGAGGCGCAGAGATCTCCACCTGGGCCGTGGATATTCCCCCTGTTGTGAGCACGTGGGCACAGTTGACCACGGTGCTGTCCGCGTTCGACGGCAACCCGGACCTCCCGCACGCCCTGGCGCCCACCGCCGTGTCGAATGTGCGCGCAAACAGATTCGTCGAGTCCATGGGCTGGATCCAGCTACAGACGCGCCGCACTCTGCGCCCTTATGATGGGCAGGTATCGGACCACCACATCTGGTTCCTGGCCAATACGCCGGAGTACCGCGATTCGGTGAAGCAGCGCCTCGCCGAAATTCCGACCACCAGGACGCATCTGGCAGCGCCCGCGGCCCGGGTTCTGGGCGTCGGATACCTGGCGGCGTGGGCCAGATTCGTGGCAATCCGCGCGCGTCAGCGGCTCAATTCCGCGCTGATAACAGCGGCGCCCGAGCCGCCCTTCGAAATCTCTTCCGTCGGTGGGGAAGTGGTTCGGATAGAACCCGACGGTCATGGCCGATACCGTGTCGCGATTATCGGGCGCCCCGCCGGTTCGATTGACGTTTACTCCGATATCGGCACATCGACAACGGAATTGGTGCCCCGGCTCAGCTCGTGGGTATCCGACGATGCCCGCGTATCTGCCGTGTCCGGGCTCGCAAGCCACCTCGTCGGCCGCCCGGACGGTTCACGCCGGACCGTCGTGGCGACACTCGAAACCGACACCACGCTCGCCGACAGGCTCGCGGCGCTTGGTTTTGCCGACGAGGGCGCGGCACCGCCCACCCTGGGTGAAGATGGAGCAAACCGGCGGATGTGGACGCTGCTGAGGAATCCGGAATAGACACCCTGTACACAGCAATCACGTTCTTGCAGTAGCTGATTAATCGCGGGTTTATATCTGGGTACGGTGCGCTACCCTGCCCAGATGCGCGCACGCGAACGGCGTATCTCCCCGGGATACCTGGGCCCGGCCGAGGTCGACGGTATGACCGTCATGCTGCGCACGCCGCGACTTTCCGACGGCCCATCGTGGCGCGAGGCAAACCTGCGCTACGAACAACGGTTGGCTCCGGCCTTCGCCCATCAGGACATGTCCTGGGCGGCGGCGCACTCGCCGTACATGTGGATTCACACCTGGAGGCAGGCCCGGTCCGATGCTGCGCGGGCCTGGGCCTCATATCTGCTCATACACCTCGAAGGAACCCGCGAACGGGTGGTCGGCCATCTGGCCATGGCGGGCCGGCACCCGCGTACCGGAGGCACCGAGGTGTCCACCTGGACGGCCGGGGTTCCGCACGCGGTCACCATGTGGGCGCAATCCTCACTCATCATCTCCGGATTCGAGACCAATCCCGATGTCCCGCATGCGGTGGCACCGCTGGCGGTCCACAACGTGCCAGTGCAACGGCTCGCGCAGGCCGTGGGCTGGCAGAAGCTGCAGACATGCCGCCAGCTGCGCATGTTCGATGGCAAACCCACCGATCATGAGATTTGGTACCAGACCAATTCGGCCGAGAACCTCATCGCGTTGCGCCATAAACGAGACACCCTTGCCGGCGAGGCGCCCCTCAGGGCTTCGGAACGTCCCGCGAAAGTCTCCTGGGGCGATCTGCTGGCGTGCGGACGCTACGAACTGCGCAATCGCTGCCGACGCGCCAGTGCCGCCCCCAAGAACACAGTCCCGGTTACGGTTTCGGGTACGCCAATCGGATCTGTCGAGATATCCGTCGACCTGGGCAGCTCCACGACCGAGCTTATCGGCAGGCCCCATCCCGGTGCGTCCGAGGACTCACTCACCCCGACCATCGCAGATCTCGCCGCGCGTTTGACGCTGGCTCCGCCGCCCACGAGGCGAATAGTCGTGGCAGCGCGCACTGATGCTCAGCCCCTGATCGACATCCTGACGACACATGGTTTCCAGAACGAGGGGCCCACCCTGCCCACACTCGGCGAGTCTGGCGTCTCTCGTCAGCTGTGGGCACACCTCACCTGAACTAGTCCCGGGTACTGCGGGTATAGGCCTCGGCCAGCAGCGGCCGCACCGCCTCGGCGAAAGTGTCCTCGCCGGGGTTGACCACACAGATCCATGTGGCGCCGCCGTATTCGGGATGCGGCAGGATCTGGTCGAATTCGGTGTAGTCGACGGCAACCTCGTCGCCGCGGTCGCGCACCAGGTTCGCGAAGGTGTCACCACCGATGCCGATGTTGAGGCGATAGACCGATGGGCGCCCTAAGTCGGAGTATGTGTCGAAGGCTTCATTCGACATCAGCGTGATCACCGGCACCCGACGTTCGGGACCCCGGAAGAAGAACCAATTGCCCTGGACAACCTCGTGCTGAAGATCGGGGAAGGTCGTGACGATGTATTCGATGACAGCGCCTTCGCCGATGCCCACAGTCATAGTACGAACCTACCGGCCTAGGCTGCTGGCATGTTGCGCGCGGGAATCATCGTCACCGGCACAGAAGTTCTCACCGGGCGGGTCGCGGATGCGAACGGGCCATGGCTTTCGGAGCACCTGCGGGAAGTGGGTGTCGATGTTGCGCATATCTGTGTGTGCGGTGACCGCAAAGAAGATCTGCTAGCGCAGCTGCAGTTTCTCACCGATCAAGGCGTCGATATCATCGTGACTTCGGGCGGCCTGGGGCCCACCGCCGACGATATGACACTGCCCGCCGTGGCCGAATTTGCCGGAACCACCCTCATTTTCGACGCTGATCTGGAAGCTGCCATCATGGATCGGCTACGACCGATGGCCAATCGCTGGGAAAATGTGGACTGGGATGCGTTGCGGGTCGGCATTGCCAAACAGGCACTCGTGCCTGCACAAGGGCAGGTACTGGACCCGGTGGGCACTGCGCCCGGCGCCATCATGAGCACGGGCAAGGTGGTCATCGTGGTCCTACCGGGACCGCCACATGAACTGCAGCGGATGTGGCCGTCGGCAGTCGATGCCGCACCGTTTCGCGCACTGGTAGGAGAAGATGCCGAGGCGATCGAGCAGACAACGCTGCGCCTGTATGGCATCACCGAGCCGGATATCGCCGAGACGCTTCGCCTCGCCGAGAACGACTTGGGAAGCCTTGCGGCACTAGAAGTCACCACCTGCCTGCGACGCAGCGAGGTGGAGGTGGTCACCCGATTCGAATCGTCCGCCCGTTCGGTCTGGGAGCGCCTCTATGAGTTCATCTACACCCGGCATGGCTCGGCGCTGTTCTCCTCCGATGGTTCGACAGTGGACGAAGTCGTGGCCGGGCTGCTACACGGAAGGCGCCTTGCCGTTGCCGAGTCTTGTACCGCAGGGCTTTTGGGGGCACGGCTCGCCGATGTCCCTGGCTCCTCCGCGTACTTCCTCGGCGGCGTCATCAGCTACGCCAACGATGTCAAGATCGGCCAGCTGCACGTGGATCCGCAGCTTCTCGCCAGCCACGGCGCGGTATCGCCACAGGTCGCCGAGGCCATGGCCGACGGCGCCTTGGCGGCGTTGGGTGCCGATATCGCGGTGTCCACGACGGGTGTGGCCGGGCCGGGCGGCGGGTCTGCAGACAAGCCCGTGGGCACCGTGTGCTTCTGCGTCAAGACTGCGGCAGGGGAGAGGGCAGACCTGCGGGTCGTTATCCCGGGTAATCGCAACCAGATTCGGGAGCGCGCGACAACCGTCGCCCTGCATCTGCTACGTCGGCTGCTACAGCGGTAGCCCTATTCTTCGAAGGGTGCGGCATTGACCAGTAGCGGGAACGCTGCATAGCGGGTCAGCCATGCAGCCCGTCCGTTTGGTACCGCGGCACCCTCCGTCGCCCAGGCATCGAGCATGTGTCGCTTGAAGTCCAGCCGGGGATGGCGTCCCAGCAGCTCCTGCACCCACCCGGCATCGAGGTCGGAGAGCCGTAAGCCGAACACATCGGTTCCCGCCCCCGCCGACACGAAACCACCTGGATCTGCGAGGTTTTCACTGGCCCCCAGGGTGATATGCGCGGCGATCGCCGCGCCCACCGCCTGTGCACGGTCCTCGGGCGCCCCCTGATCCCGGATAAACTGGGCGGCCCGTTCACCGCCGACTACGGCGAAGCACCGTCCCGGTGTCGGATGCTCCAGCTGCAGATCGTGCAGCAGGCTCGCGACGTATACGAGCTCATCGTCGACCCGTACGCCGTCCAGCTCGGCCAGCGCCCTACCGAAGAAGTAGGTGCGATACGAGTGTTCGAGCACGTGCGGGGTGACCGAATCACGTGCCTCCTGCTCGGCCGCCAGCGCGAGCCGGGAATCGGGTACCGCGATCGATCCGAACTCCACGCGTCCTTGTCCGCGGCGGCCGATCCTGGTTTTCACGGCATCGCTGACCATCGCGGGAAGGGCTCGGACCAAGCGCCCCAGCAATACCCGCCGCTCGGCGGCGGAAACCGCGCCGCCGGTGCGGGTCGCCCAGTGCCAATCCAATTCGATCGTCGTCATCCCGTGAGTCAAGACGGGTGCACCATAAGTGGCCAGTGGCATGAATGCCACAGATACTCGGATTCATGCCATAGTGAGGTATGGGCACCAAGACGGTGGCGGCACTGGCCCTCGACGGCGTGATCACCTATGACCTGGCGTGCGCCGTGCAGATGTTCCGCCGGGGACCCGGGCGTGCGGGCCAACCGGATGGTTTCGATTTGGTGACCTGTGGCCATCAGCCTGGAAGTGTCTGGACCCCAGACGGTTTCAATCTCCAGGTGGAATACGGCATCGACGCGCTGGAGTCCGCGGATATCGTCGTCGTTCCCGCGCGCGCTCCGCACGACTACCCGCCACCGGATGACGTGTTGAACGCGCTGAGAAGCGCACACCAGCGCGGGGCCGTGGTATTCAGCATCTGCTTGGGCGCGTTCGTGCTGGCGGCGGCGGGCCTGCTGGATGGGCGACCTGCCACCACGCATTGGGAGTACTGCGACGACATGCGCAGGCTCTACCCGCTGGTCGATCTGCGGCCCGACGCGCTCTATGTGGACGACGGTGACATCCTCACCTCGGCGGGACTGTCGGCGGGCATGGACCTGTGCCTGCACGTGGTGCGGCGCGAGCTGGGTGCGGCCGCGGCGTCCGATATGGCCCGCTGGAATGTCATGGCGCCACACCGCGATGGCGGCCAGGCTCAGTTCATCCCACCCACCAAGGCCTCGCACGATTCCAGCGGCCTCGGGCCGACGCTGAGCTGGGCGGCCGAGTGCCTCGCCGAGATTGACGACGTGTCGACGCTGGCGCGGCACGCGCACCTGAGCCTGCGCACATTCAACCGGCGTTTCGGCGAGGAAGTCGGCACCACGCCCAAGCGCTGGCTCGATGTGCAACGCGCCACTCGCGCCCGCGAACTGCTTGAGAACACCGATATGACCATGGAATCCATTGCCGCGCAATGTGGATTTGGCAGCGTCACTGCGATGCGCACGCACCTACGCAGGGTCACCGCCACCACGCCGAGTGCCTACCGCCGGGCGTTCCGGCGGTAGGCACGTCGCGCTCAGCGTGCGACGTGCGGCATCAGTGCATTCGGCGGAATGGCACCGAACCGGCCGGCCTGATAGTCCGCGACGGCCTGAATCAGCTCGGCCTTGGTATTCATCACGAACGGGCCGTAGGCCACCACACGCTCACGGATGGGCCGGCCACCGAGCAGTAGCACCTCCATTGCCGGACGGTTGGCATCCTGATTCGTACTGGCTTGCAACGTGATCCGGTCGCCGGGGCCCAGTACGGCGAGCTGCCCCTGCTCAATCTGATGACCCAGCGCCCCGGCCGTGCCACGCCCGGAGAGCACGTAGACGAGGGCGTTGAACTCGCGATTCCACGGCACATTTAACTGCGCACCGGGTTGAATGGTCGCATGTGCCAGGTTGATTGGCGTGTGCGTGCTCCCTGGCCCATGATGAGGGCCGATGTCGCCGGCGATGATCCGCACCAGCGACCCGCCGTCGGGTGAGCGCACCAACGTGGTTTGTGCCCCCTCGATCGCCTGGTACGCCGGAGTCAAGAACTTGTCGCGTGCGGGCAGATTGACCCAGAGCTGGATGCCATGGAAGATTCCACCACTCTCGACCAACTCGGACGGGGGAGTTTCGATATGCAGGATTCCGGATCCGGCGGTCATCCATTGGGTGGCGCCGTCGTGGATGAGCCCGCCTCCGCCGTGTGAGTCCTGATGCGCGAACCGCCCATCGATCATGTAGGTGACGGTTTCGAAGCCACGGTGAGGATGCCAATCCGTCCCGCGTGGCTCGCCCGGTTCATACTCGACCTCGCCCATCTGATCCATGTGAATGAACGGGTCCAATTCGGAAGACGGCACGCCGCCGAAGGCGCGCACCACGGGGAAGCCCTCACCCTCGTATCCGCGTGGACCACTGGTGATGGACCGCACCGGACGCTCGGTATCGGCGGGCTCGGGAGTCGGGATTCGAGGCAAAGTCAGGGCGTCCGTTGACGACACGGTGATAGCTGGCATGCAAACCTCCTTGTGGCTGTTTCTCTGCCCCATCAACCGGACTACGGTCCGCTTTATTCCACCGCGGTGGCCAGGGCAATCGTCACCGCGGCCGCAACCGTCTCGCCCGCGGTCAACAAGGGCTCGGGGCTGCGCAATGCCCGGCTCAGGACGAACGCCCCCTCCAGGCTGGTGATGAATCCCGCGATGAAGCTGCGGCATACGGCGGGCGGCAGACCCGATCTGGCAATTCGCTTGGCCCCCTGCTCGATCCAGTCCGTAAAGACGTCAGCGGTCGCTTGCCGCAGGGCGTCGTCCGTACTCGCAACCTCCAGCGCGATCGTGGCAATCGGGCAGGCGTCGGCATAGTCGGTCGCGATGAGATTCTCGGCGGCGGCCGCGAACGCGGTCCGAATGGTGGCCGCAAGATCGGGACCACTCTGATTGAAGATCGCAAGTACCAGGTCCCGATACATCGCGCCCGACGCTCGGATCGCTTCGTCGGCCAGCTGCGCCTTGCCGCCCGGGAAGAAGTGATAGATCGAGCCGAAGGGCGCACCCGCACTTCGTGCGATCTGTTTGAGCCCGGTTCCGGTCATGCCTTGCCGACGAAACAGCTCACACGTGGCGGCGACTATTCGATCACGGGTATCGGCGGGCATGGCGCGTCCTTACAGATGTTCCCAGAAACCTTGTATCCGACTATCACGCATTGTCTAGTCTTACTAGAACGTTCTATCAACTCCGTCAGAGATCACGAGGGACGTAGAGATGAACACAGTGCTTAAATACCTGGCCATCCTGACCGGCGTGACCTGCCTGGCCATCGGGCTTTATCACCTCATCGGCGGTCCAGGAACGGTTTTCGGTGGCGGAGAGGTCAACGCGAGCATCGACAGCCAAGAGCGATTCTTCGCCGGACTCTTCGCTGTCTACGGAGTGGCGTGGATCTGGGTGGCGCGCCTGTCGCCGATCCCGGGCATCGCGATCCGATTCCTGGCGGGCGGGCTGCTGGCCGGCGGACTCGCCCGGGTTGTCTCCCTCATCGACAGGGGCCAGCCGCATCCGTTCTGGATTGCCATGCTCGTCGTCGAAATAGTGGTTCCCGCGCTGTTTTTCGTCATCGCCGGGGCCGACGAGAAGACTCGGTGACACCGTAAAACCAATATGCGAGTTCAGATTTCGTGAACCGCTAGAGTGCGTAGTACCGACAGCGCCGATGCTGCGGGAGGGCACTCTAGGAGGAATCTATGCGGTTCACCTTCGCCGAGGCGATGACCGACCCGTCGTACTACATCCCGTTGGCCCAGGCAGCCGAGGCGGCCGGATACCACGGGATGACCATTGCCGACAGCCTGGCGTATCCCTACGAGTCGGACGCGAAGTATCCGTACACACCCGACGGGAATCGCGAATTCCTCGAAGACAAGCCGTTTATCGAAGCGCTGACACTGACCGCGGCGCTCGGCGCCGTGACCTCGACGCTTCGGTTCAACATCTTCGTCCTCAAACTGCCGATCCGCCCGCCCGCGCTGGTGGCCAAGCAGGCCTCGTCCATCGCGGCATTGACCGGTAACCGACTCGGCCTGGGCGTGGGCACCAGCCCCTGGCCCGAGGACTACGAGCTCATGAATGTGCCCTTCGCCAAGCGCGGTAAGCGCATGGACGAGTGCATCGAGATCATCCAGGGACTCACCACCGGTGACTACTTCGAATTCCACGGCGAGTTCTACGACATCCCCAAGACCAAGATGTGTCCCGCGCCCACGCAGCCCATCCCCATCCTCATCGGCGGCCATGCCGATGCGGCGCTGCGGCGCGCGGCCCGGTGCGACGGCTGGATGCACGGCGGCGGCACCGAGGATCTGGACGAGCTGCTGGCCAAGCTGAACAAGTTCCGCGAAGAAGAGGGGACGACCGACAAGCCGTTCGAGGTCCATGTCATCTCCGTCGACGGATTCACTGTCGACGGGGTAAAGCGCCTGGAAGACAAGGGCGTAACCGATGTCATCGTCGGCTTCCGCATTCCCTACATCGTCGGACCGGACACCGAGCCGCTGGACACCAAGATCAGAAACCTGGAGGGTTTCGCCGAGCACGTCGTCTCCAAGGTCAACCCCTAACCATCCTTCCCCTGAGCAGGTGCTCAGTCCTACAAAACTCGGCCAACCAGTAGGACCGAGCGCCTGCTCGCGAAGGATGACACCGGATAACCATTGACCGATATTCAACGCAAGCGTTAAATATTAACTGTCAGGTATCCGGATCGAAAGGGATAAGTCAATGAGCACACGCCCGAGTTTGGCCTCGGCCGTCGTCTATCAGGATCCGTCGGCGGCCCTCGATTGGCTGGAGAAGGCGTTCGGATTCGAACGCTCCATGGTGATCACCGACAGCGACGGCAAACTTGAACATTCTGAAATGCGTTTCGGCGATTGCTATCTCATGGTCGGGTCTGAGTGGGATGCCGGCGTCGCCAGCCCCAAGTCGGTGGGTGGCCGATGCACCCAGACGATCCACGTTCAGATAGACAGCGATATCGACACGCACTGCCGGCATGCCGAAGCGGCCGGCGCCAAGATCGTGATGCGCCCCGCCGATCAGTTCTACGGTGACCGGGTATACCGAGCCCAAGACCCTGAGGGGCACGTATGGACCTTCGGCCAGTCGGTGCGGGCGGTCTCGCGTGAGGACGCCGAGAAGGCGAGCGGCCTGAACATCGAGGGCTGGGTTTGACCCGGCCCTCGCCGATGCCCACAAGCCTAGATCGCACACTGACCGCGCTCGCCGATCCCAATCGGCGAAGAATCGTTGAGGTGCTGCGGGATAAGCCATGTCGCGCGGGGGAGATCGCGCACGCAGTTGGCCTGACTCCCGCCGCACTCAGCAGGCACCTGCGCACCCTCAAGGCCAGTGCGTTGGTCGAGGAATCTCACCCCCAGTTCGACGCCCGAGTGCGCATCTACACGCTGCGGCCCGCACCCGTGACCGAGCTCAAGGCATGGCTCGACGAGATCGAAAAGCTATGGGCTACCCAGCTTTTGGCCTTCAAAGATCATATCGAACGGCAGGCGTGATGCCGTCACGCATCGTGGTCTCACTGCGGGTGCGTGCCACGCCGGCACGTGCATTCGATGTGTTCGTCAACGACATCGGGATGTGGTGGCAGCCCAACACACTGTTTCAGTTCAGCAGGCGACGGTGCGGCACACTGACGATCGAGCCGAGCCTGGGCGGCCGTTTCGTCGAGTCGTACCCGAACGACACCGAGTTCGAAATCGGCACAGTCACCACATGGGAACCCGGCGGCCGGCTGGGTCTGACCTGGCGTCAGGAGAGCTTTGCCGACCATCAGATGACGACTGTCGAGGTGCGGTTCGAGGCGGTCGGAGACGAGACGCGGGTGACGGTCGAACATCTCGGCTGGGAGTCGGTTCCGCAGGACCACGTGGCACGGCATACCTTTCCCGACGGGCTGTTTCTGCGCCGACACGGTGAATGGTGGCAGGACCTGCTGGGGGCGTTGCGCGAGCACCTGGGCTGACCGTGGACGCGCGCCACCCGCTGCGGCGATCTCCAGGTTTCTGTGGCAGGGTGTGGGCCGAATTCCCATCCCACCCGTAACAATTCCCACCCGGCCCACCCGTGTCAATTTCCCACCCGTTAGGAATCCATTGTCCGCGTTGACCTACACCCAGGCCATCGTCATCGGCGCCCTGCAGGGAGTCACCGAGCTGTTCCCCGTGTCCAGCCTCGGCCACTCGGTACTCGTACCGGCCTGGCTTGGCGGATCCTGGCAGAACCTTGTCACGCAGGGTGATTCGGATAAGGGAACCCCGTATCTGGCTTTCGTCGTCGGACTGCATGTGGCCACCGCGCTGGCGCTGCTGGTGTTCTACTGGCGTGACTGGGTGGGCATCATCGGGGGACTGGTCACATCGATACGCACCCGAAAGGTCGAGACATCAACCCAGCGGCTGGGCTGGTTGATCGTGGTCGCGACCATCCCCGTCGGGTTGTTCGGACTCCTGCTCGAGCACTCGCTACGCACACTGTTCGCGAAGCCCGGCGCTGCCGCAGTGTTCCTCTTCATCAACGGGCTGCTATTGGCCGGCGCCGAGGTGCTGCGCAGGCGCCAGGTGGCTCAGGCCGCCAACGCGCACAGCGCCGAGAACACCAAGCAGATCTCCGACTTGAGCTACACCGACGCCGGCGCCATCGGTCTCGCGCAGAGCCTGGCGCTGCTCGCAGGCATCAGCCGCTCGGGTGTGGCGATGGTCGGCGGGCTGTTTCGTGGGCTAGACCACCAGGACTCCGCCAAATTCGCGTTCCTGCTCGCGACTCCGGTGATCCTGGCCGCGGGCGTGCTCAAGCTGCCGACGCTGGCAGGGCAGCAAGGCGACGGCATCCTCGGACAGGTTCTTGTCGGTTCGTTGGTTGCGGCGGTGGCCGCCTACCTGGCCGTCCGCTTCCTCACCAATTACTTCCACACCCGCACCTTGGTCCCGTTCGCGGTGTACTGCCTGCTGGCGGGTGCGGCGTCGATGGTGCATTTCCTCTAGACGCCCGCGCGCCCGATGCCTAGCCGGTAGATCCGGGGGTGCGTATCTGCGCGGCCAACCAGGGCAGTGCGTCCGAGAAAGTCCGGCTGGCGAATTGCCAGGTGTGCCCGCTGATCATCTGATGAATCGAGCACGAAATCTGGACTTGCTGCGCCGCGGCACATAGATCCTGCGCGGCGCCGTCTCGATCATCGTCGGTCACGTCGTCATGCCCCCCTATTCCGGTGGGCGTATCGGCTGTGGGCCGCTTGGCTCCACCCGGCTTCTTGCTGTCGGCAGGCGGTATCGCGTCCTCGAACCATCCCGTCACACCGGTATAGGGCCCATGCTTGGCCATGGCGGTACGGGGGTCAAAGGCGTCCCATCGGGCGGCATCGCCGCCATAAAGCCGGTCAATCGTCTGCTGTTTGTTTCCGGCGGTGGGACCGTGGTCGCCGGCGATATCGACGAAGGTGGAGAACAGATCCGGATGCATGACCGTCAGGTCAACAGCGCAGGTGCCGCCCATCGACCAGCCGACGACAGCCCAGTTGGCCGGGTCGGGTGATCCGTTGAACTCCGAGACTACGTAGGGGCGTACGTCTTCGGTGAGGTGATCCGCGGCATTTCCGCGTGGCCCGTTGACGCATTCGGTGTCGTTGTTGAAGCTGCCCGCGACATCCACGAAGACAAATATGGGCGTTTGGCCACCGTGGGATTTTGCGTAGTCGTCAATCATCTGGGTGGCGTTACCGGTGCGCACCCAGTCGGCCGGGGTATTGAATTCCCCGGCGATCATCATCACCACCGGCAGCCGGGGCGGGGTATCACCTGCGAACCAGGCCGGCGGCAGGTAGACGTATTCACCGCGGTGTTTGAATCCACTGGCGTCGGCGGGGATGTCCACCTCTACCAGCTTTCCGGTACCGGGGTTCGAATTGCGCAGGTCCGCAAGGTCGCTCATATTGACCTCATTGGGAAGCGGCCCCGCGGAAATCGCGCCCCAGGCTGCCTGCACGGTGGGGTAGTAGCCCACCCAGGTGTTGAGCGCTACGAGCGCCGCGAGCAGCGTGAGCGGGATCGCCAGCAGTGATACGCCACGACGCCACCACTGCGCACCCCGGAAGCCGATAACGGCAACCGCGACCGATGTGGCGAAAACGCCGATCCATATCCACAGCCTGAAGGGGGCGGGGTCCGAGGCCAACCCCTCGGAATTCATGTAGATCCATGCCGCCAGGGCACCCAATGCGCCGACGGCTACGCTCGCGGGCACCCATAGCAGGCGCCACCGGCGGGTGCGCCAACCGATGACCACCAGCAAAACCACCACCGCGAGCACCTGCACGACGATCGGGAACCAGCCACCGAGGGCCGATACTCCATGGCTGTACTGGTGGAAATCGTTGGCGGGTAGCTGTGGGATAGGGGTCGGCGCCGGAAGGGGCGTCGGCGTAGTCGGTGGCACGCTGACATTGTGATGACTTTTCCTGGGAGGAAGCTGGACATGACCCAGAGTTATCTGTCGGATGAGACGATCGCGACGCTGTCCTCGGCCGAGCGGCGCGACCTGATCCAGCGGCTGGAACGCCCGCTCAGCGAGGTGGCACCGCCGTATCTGGCGAGGTTTCGCGCACTGCGGCTGGGCTTGATGATCGGCGGCTCGATCGCGTTGGTTCCATGGATCATCTACCTTGCGTTCACGCTGCCCGAAAACTATGTGGCGCAGCGATGGACCGCGACGTGGGTTGGCTTCGACATCCTGTTGGTGGCTTTCATGGTGGGCACCGCCGTGCTGGGTCTGCTGCGTCGTCAACTACTCGTATTGACGGCGTTCACCACCGGGGTGCTGTTGATCTGCGACGCCTGGTTCGACGTGATGACGGCCGGACCGAGCGAAGTGCCATGGGCGATCCTGACTGCTGTGCTGGCCGAGCTGCCCCTCGCGTTGGTGATGATTCGGGGCGCGTTGCTGATCACACGATTGACGATGACTCGCCTTTTGGTGATCGAGACGGGCATGCCGCTCTGGCGGGTGCCGTTGTTGCCCTAGCCCGCTACCAGCAGTGCGCGAAGCCGTCGCAGTACTGCGGGAAGCGGTCGACGGGTATGTCGAGCGGTTTCACGAATTGCAGGCTGAAGGGTTTCTTCGTCATCCCGGGCTGGCCACCGCACACCGCGCTGTGGATGGTGGTGTGTGTGCCCGTGAGGGTCTCGTCATTGAAGACGTACTTCTCCTGGGTGGGTGCGAAGCTGCCATCCGGGCAGGTCATGCCTTGCGGGCGGGCGTGCAGAAACGTCCACTGGTCATCGACCAGCTTGGCCGGGATGGAGTAGTTCTGAAGTCTGTCGCTGTGCTTGACGACATCCGGTGTGGCGCTGGTGACGGTGACGGTGCAGCCGTCGGCCTGGATGGTGGGATCGGTGTAGTCGGATTGGATGCGGGTTCCCGAGGCCTGCACGCAGACCGCCGACATCGTCCAGGTGACGTCGCCGGCGCCGTCCTCAAGCATCCGGTAGGTGCCGTCGGCCGGGGGCGCCACCGCCGCTGCCGGGCAGGCGAATCCGACTCCGATCGCGGTTGCGAAGACGGGAGCCATCAGCAGGGATGTTGTGCGCACGGGTCAAGTATCGCAATGCGGCGGCCGAGTCACGGCGCAACCTCAGTCATTAGACGCGGCGTTCAATACGGCCACCACCAGATCGGCGACGGCCGTCATGCCGTCTTCATTGGGATGCAGCGGTGCTGGGCGCCACGGCCAGGGGATTGCGGGCTGTACTGTCCATGGCCGCGCTGACCAGGCGTGATGGTCGGTGCTGGCTGCTGATGCACGGACGATCTCGCAGCCTGTGGCGTGCGCGGCCTCGGCTGTCGCGGCCGCGAGCTGCGCGGCGATGCGACGCCCCGTTGCGGCCTCGGCGGGGGTGTACGGCGGCGCCGGCTCTCCTTCGGGCGGCAACAACGAGAGGTAGTCGACGAACACCACCCGGGCTCGCGGTGCGCGGTCTCGCACCCGCTCACCGACCATGCGTAGTGAATCCCCGATCCCCGTCAATGCGGCCTCCCGATTTCGGACGTCGAGCAACTCGACCAGGCCGCGACCGACGACGGGCAGAGTGCGCAGCACGCGCGGCAAGGCGGCGGCCATCAGAAACGGCACATACTCGACGTCGTTGCCACCAATGGTGACCGTCACCAGCTCCTCGCTGCCGTCGAGCGTGTCGATCTGGGGTGGGGCGCTGTTCTGCGGATCGCTCAGAACATGTGCCGTGGTCGCCCCGGAATAGGTGACGTCGACCAGCTGATATCCCTTGCGTTCGGCAACGTGGTGCGGGTAGTTGCGTGCCGAACGCCCGGCCAGCCGGGGTGAACCTTGCGCACGCGGCATGATGCCCGGCCCGGCTGCCATCGAACTTCCCAATGCCACATAGCGTCCCGCCATGTATCAAGCCTATCGGCGAGCCAGGTGCGCCAGCCGGCGCAACGACCTGCTCATCCCGCGGGGACGCGGATCGTCTAACCGCAAGACCGGCCACCCCTGCTCGGACGCCATCGCGGCCAGCCTGCCGCGTGGATTGACCGGGCAGGGTTCGCCGACCAGGGACATGAGTTCGATGTCTTCCTCGCCGTCCGCGTAGAAGTAACTACGCGGCAAATCAACAGCATTGGACTCACAGAACCGCCTGACCGCTGCCGCCTTGTTGCGTCCCCACACAATCGGCTTGCGGATGTCACCGGTGAGCAGTCCGTGCTCGTCGACGTCGAAGTGGTTGCACAGCACATGGGTTATCCCGAGGTGACGCGCCACCGGCTCGGCGTGAATGGTCAGCGCCGAAGAACTCAGCACCACGGTATGCCCCTGCGCCTGATGCGCCCGCACCCGCTCGCACATCTGCGGATAGATCATCGAGGCGTTGTGCTGGTGGAAGATCCGTTCACCCACGGCCTCTAGTTCGGCCAGCGAGTCGCCGCGCAGGTATCCGGCGGCACGTACCACCAAGCGTTCGAATTCCATGCGGCCCAGCTTGTACCGGAAAGTCGCCTCCAGAACTCCGAGAACCTCGCCCACGCTGGCCTGACGGCGCCACATCCGATCGCGAGCATGCGCGGTCGGGGTGAATCCGGCCACCAGGGTGCCATCCAGGTCGAAGAAGGCTCCTACCTGCGGTCCAGTCGGGCTGAGCGCTATATCGGCCACCGGATCAGGTACCGAGTTGGCCGTCATATCAGTCAATCTACCGTTGCGTAGCATAGGGAACCGCCGTAGGCGACAAGATGGGGTGATGGATCCCGAATCGCGGGCTGGGCGTAGTCCTGCGCTGATCAACAGGCGTGCGGTGCTTTCCGCTGGAGCAATGCTGGCACTCGGCGCAGTCGGCACCATCGGATGCTCACGAGATCATCCCGCAGATGCACCTGCCGCTCTCCGATGGGATGATTTGCGCCGCAGCCTATCCGGAACGCTCCTGGTGCGCGGCGAGGCCGGAATGAATGATTCCGTACGGATATTCAATCCGCTCTTCGACGTGAATCACCCTGGCGCGGTGGCCTTCTGCGCGTCCGAAGACGATGTGGCACGATGTGTGGAATTCGCATCGAGTGCTCAAATACCCATGGCGGCACGCAGCGGCGGGCACAGCTATGCCGGTTACTGCATTCCCAACGACGGTTTAGTGGTCGATCTCGGGCGCATGGCAGCGGTCTCGGTTGCCGGGACGCGAGCCGTGGTCGGATCAGGAGCGCGGCTCATCGATGTCTATGCCGGTGTCGCCGACGCCGGCCGAATGTTGGCCGGTGGCTCCTGTCCGACCGTCGGCATCTCCGGATTGACCATGGGCGGCGGGGTAGGGGTGCTCACCCGTAAGTTCGGGCTCACCTGCGACCAACTCGTCTCGGCGCGCGTGGTGACCGCGGACGGCAAGATTCGGGTTATCTCAGCGGATTCCGAACCCGAGCTGTTCTGGGCTATCCGCGGGGCAGGCGGTGGAAACTTCTGTATTGCCACGGAGTTGACCTTCGAAACCGCCGAATCCACCGCACTGACGGTGTTCACTCTCGACTACGCGCCAGGGGATATGGCCGCGATATTGCGCCGATGGTTGGCCTTCATGTCCACTGCGCCCGATGAATTGTGGACGACCCTGCATGCGGTCGGCGGCGTCACACCGCAGTGCCGGATCGTGGGATGCATCGCCCAGGGCACCGATCCGCACGCCTTGGTCGAGGACCTGCGCGGCACGCTCGGCATCACTGCCATCGATCAGTTTGTCGCCGCGATGATTTTTCTGGACGCCATGAAATTCATGGGTGGTTGCTCCACATTGACTGTGGCCCAGTGTCATCCGTCATGGATAGGCACGCCGCCGGGACAGTTGCACCGCGAGACGTTTGTGGCGTCCTCGCGAATGGTCCCTCACTCAGGTGTCGATACCGCCGCATCGAGGCGCTCCTGACGAACAGGCCCGGGCTCACCTTCATTTTCGACAGCCTGGGTGGGGCGGTGGCCCGAGTTCCCTCCGACGCCAGCGCATTCCCTCATCGCCGGGCGGCCGCGTCCATTCAGATCTATCACGGTGTCGGCGCGGACCCATCCGAGGCATATCGGCGCGTGGACGAGGCGCGCGACCGGCTCGGCGAGATTTGCGGCGCCGATGCCTACGTGAACTATATCGACCCGCGGCTACCCGATTGGGCCGCAGCGTATTACGGGGACAATCTGCCGCGGTTACGGCGGGTTGCGTCAAGCTACGATCCGAACGGAGTGTTCGGGTTCGCGCAGGCGGTTCGGCCCTAGCCGCACCCGGAGTATTCAGCTACCGGCGATTCGCGTCGATCAAGCCCAGACCCAGCGCGGTGGCGTGCTGAATGACCGCATTGCCATCACGGCGACTGCCGGCCAATCGGGCCTGACGAAGCGCCGAGGTGTGCAATGCGGATCCGAAGCGCTCGAGCATGGGTGGTCAGTCCGGGGAAGGGGCTGTCGATACGCATCTCCCATAGGTCGGAACGAATCTGGCGCACATTCGATGTCTGCATGGTCATATGGCCAGTGTTGATTCTCCAGTGAACTTGAGGTCAAGGCCGCCGAGCGAGGTTCTATCTGAATTTCGGATTGTTTCTAGCTGAACTAGCTATTGGACTTATATCTAGCTTGGTCGCACAGTGAACTGAACGGCACGGACATTCTGTGGCAGACCAAATATGCACGGGCGAAAGGAGATAGGGCCACGATTAGCTCGTGGCTTTAATTGACCATGGTTGCTTTTCGTGATCTACGGGACTATATCGACACGCTGACTAGTGAACTCGGAGAAGCGGAGGTAAAGACGATCGACGGAGCGAACTGGGACCTCGAGATCGGCTGCATCACCGAACTTCTCGCAGAAAAGGAAGGCCCGGCGCTGCTGTTTGACAACATCTCCGGGTACCCGTCCGGATACCGAGTTTTCACCAACTTCATGGGAACAGTGCAACGATGCGCGGTGGCGCTCGGGCTATCGGCCGAGACATCCGCGATAGACATCGTCCGGACCTGGAAGGACCTCAGCAAGCGAATCGATCCCATTCCACCAGTAGAGGTCTCCACGGGCACAATTCTGGAGAATGTCATCGAGGGCGACGACGTCGACCTGACCATGTTCCCGACGCCGCGTTGGCACGATGGTGACGGCGGACGTTACATCGGCACCGCGTGCATGGTGATCACCCGCGATCCCGACTCCGGCTGGGTCAATATCGGTACCTATCGGGGGTGTGTACAGGGCAAGAACCGCCTGTCGCTGTGGATGCTTGGCAATCGCCACGCCCTAGCGATCGCCAAGAAGTACTGGGACAAGGGGCAGTCATGCCCGATCGCCGTCGTCGTCGGTTGCGATCCGATCCTCACCACGGCAGCTGCCATCGCGGCACCGGCAGAGGTCTGCGAGTACGACGTCGCGGGTGGCCTGCGCGGTACCGGTGTCGAGGTAATCGCGGCCCCGGGAACCGGGTTGCCAATTCCCGCGCACGCTGAGATCGTCTTCGAGGGCGAGATACCTCCCGTGACAGAAGAATCAGTGCCCGAAGGCCCGTTTGGAGAGTGGACGGGATACTTCACCCACGCGGGAAATGAGACCGTGGTGCGCGTTCACCGGATCTTGCACCGCAACGATCCGATCATTCTGGGCGCACCCCCGATGATCCCGACGGTTCCGGCAGGCGATCAGGCGGTGCCCTTGTACTCGGCATCGGTCACCTGGGATCACCTCGAGGCAGCCGGGGTGCAGAACATCCAGGGTGTCTGGGCATATGCGCGTCAGCTCATGATGGTCATTTCCCTTAAGCAGACCGGCGCCGGCGATGCCATGCAAGCCCTGCTTGCCGCGGCCGGCCGAAAACGTACCGGTGGCATGGACCGCTATTTTGTCGTGGTCGACGAGGACATCGACGTCACCGACATCAACCATGTGCTGTGGGCCATCTTTACCCGGGTCAACCCGTCGGAGTCCATTCACGTAATCCGCACACCCACCACGGCAATCGACCCCCGGCTTTCTCCGGCACAACGCGAGGGCAATGACCTGTCCATGGGCATCGTGCTCATCGATGCGTGCAAGCCCTTCGCATGGAAGGACAGCTATCCCAAGGCAAATCGCTTCGATCAGGGTTATCGTGCCCAGATCCGTGATCGCTGGAAGGGAACCCTGCCGCTATGAACGCCAAGGAAATACCCGCCGAGTTAGGCGCTCTACTGAGAGGCTTTCCCGATACCGATTCCACGGAACAGGCCTTTCCCTTCGTGACCGTGGACACGGGCGGATATCCGCATACTGCTCTGCTGTCTCGGTCCGAGCTGGAGCCCGGTCCGGATGACTTGAGCGTGCTGGCCGCTGTCGCCGGCCGGGTGACACGGGCGAATCTCAAACGTACGGGGACCGCCAGCCTGCTTGCCGTCCAAGGAACTACCTGTCATCACGCCAAACTTCGAATGACGGGATCGACCACCGAGCGGGGGCTCATGGGCTGCGTGTTCACGCTGACCGAATATCGGCGCGACAATATCGGTATCATGCTGCAGCCCATGCATTTTCAAACGTCAGAATGCCTGGCGGAGCACGAGAACTGGCAGCGGAGCACTGCGATGCTGACCACGCTCGCGGGCACCCCGATCCGGGGAACGGCATCCAGTGGCTGATTCGCCAACCCGGATAATCGTCGCGATCACGGGTGCCAGCGGCGCTCCGTTCGCGGTCCGCCTACTCGAGACACTGCGACGAACACCATCAATGGAAACGCATCTGGTGATGAGCGCGTGGGCACGAACTAACATCGAAATGGAGACTGCCCGTTCAGTTCGCGAAGTGGCCGAGCTTGCGGATGTGACGTACAAACTCGGCGAACAGGGTGCAGCAATATCGTCAGGGTCCTTCCGGACAGACGGGATGATCGTCGTACCCTGCAGCATGCGAACCCTCGCCGCGATCCGCTACGGGATGGCCGACAATCTCATCTGTCGGGCTGCGGATGTTGTACTCAAAGAGGGCAGACGGCTCGTACTGGCGCCTCGGGAGACCCCGCTCAACACAATCCATCTCGAAAACATGCTGGCCCTTAGCAAAATGGGCGTCCGCATAGTTCCGCCCATGCCTGCCTTCTACAACCGTCCGGAGACTGTCGAGGACATCGTGGATCACTGTGTGACACGCATCCTCGATCAGTTCGGTGTCGACACGCCGTACGCAAAACGATGGCAGGGCCTGGATACCGCACGTCACGAGGCAGCCCTAGACGGTCACCTCTCCAACATGGCCAACAACGTGGCGGGCGAACACCGATGTCGCGGGATTGGTTGATCTTCCTTTACGCCACAGCATTCCAATGCGGCCGGGCTGCAGTTCTGGCAGCACGGCATGTGCGACACCCTTGGTCTGCCGCATGGCCGATTCCGGTACTACCGCTACGCCGAGCCCTTGGACAGCTAGCGCTACCAGCACGTCAGGGTCGCTGGCCTCGAAGCCGATTCGCGCACTAATTCCCGCGGCGCGCAGCGTCCTGTCAAGCTGCCAACGGATCCCGGACCCCGGCGGCAGCGCGATCAGTGGGTACCTTGCCAGATCGGACAGAGTGACCGTAGCGCCGTTGTCTGCCAGTGGATGCGAGGACCAATACGCCGCGACAATGCGATCCCGGGTGAGCTCCCGCGCATGCACGCCGGCGGGCAAATCATCGGTGAGGCTCACAAAGGCGGCGTCCAGCTCGCCGTCTGCCACCCGCCGCGCCAGTACCGCCGACGAGTCCTCGACGAGTGACAGTTCAACGCCAGGATGCTGACGATGAAATGTGGTCAGTACCCGGGGAAGATCGATGTTGCGAGGCGAAATGGAGGTAATCGTTCCTATTGCTAGGTGCCCGTGCAACAGACCGGTCAGGCTCTCCACCGATGCGCGTCCCGCCGCCAGAGAGTCCAGTGCGGCACGGGCATGGGGGAGAAGGGCCTCACCGGCTGCGGTGAGAACTGCCGACCGCGGCCTGCGCTCAAAGAGCGACTGTCCGATCTCGTGCTCTAATGCCTTGACGTGAGCGCTCACCCCTGACTGCGCCAGATGAATCCGTCGCGCGGCACCGGTGAAGGTCCCGGTATCGACGACCGCGACAAAACACTCCAGCTGATGCAGATCCATACGCCCGGCGTTCGCCGCTATTCGCCCGACTCTGCCAACGTACTGAGTCTGTCCACCGATGACTGCAACCGCTCGGACGTGGTCAGACGAGCCCGGGCAAGCCTGTTCTCGTCGAAGAGATTCGTCCAGTCGTAGGTGTGTGTCACCCGAGTACGACTGGCATCAAGCGGTTCCAGCTCCCAGCGCCACAGGTGACCGGGCGGCTGCTTGCCCACTTCCGAAGGTAACCAGGCGATCCGACGTCCCTCTTCGAATTCGACGATGTGGTTCTCGCGGTCGGCACCGTTGGTCAACGTCATCACGAACGCATCGCCCACGGCATGCACTCGTTGCCCGGTGGCGGCCTGGGCGAGATTCTCGTTGCCATCCCATTCACGCTGCCGCGCTGGATCGGCGATGAGCTCGAATATCGCCGCCGCCGGTGCCTGCACCTCACGGCTGGCCGAGACCACTCTGACATCCTCAGTCATACGTCCCATCCAACCAGAGTCCCGGCGCCTAGCTCATCAGTTTCCGAGTCAGCTTGCGCGCTAGCGCTATCGGGGCGACGGATTTCTCTATCTTCGAGGCGGTCAGCGCACCGTCGTAGAGCAGCTGAACCTGTCGGGCGGTGGCATCGGGGCGTGCCTGCCCGGCCTCGCGCAACAGCGCTCCCACCGTCGAGCGAAACCACTCTCGATGCGAACGCACCGGCTCCCACTCCGTTCCCGGGAATTCGGTAGCGGCATTGGCGTAGAGACATCCACGGAAGTTTCTGGCCTTTCCCGCAGTGGCGGCGAGGTCGAAGAATGTCAGGATCTTGACGATGGGATCGCGCTGCGCCGCGACCGCCGCATTCCAGCGTTTGCGATCACGCTGATCCAATTCTTCGAGATAGGCGACGATGAGCCCATCCTTGGATCCGTAGCTGCTGTACAGGCTCGCCTTGGCAACTCTTGCCTCACGCAGGATCTGGTCGATCCCCACTGCCCGAATACCCTGCGTCGCAAAGAGATCTGCGGCAGTTCGGAGCAGTCGATCGGCGGGCCCGAGCACACGGGGAGTCGAGGCGGTGTCGGCGGCCGTGGGCGCTGCGGCGGGGCTCATGGAAGCAGGGTAACGCACCAGACCGCCATAGACAGACCGGTCTGTCCGTGTAACTGTCACGTTGTCGAACATCGAAATCGCCTACCGAAGTTAGGAAGAGTGCCGTGACACTGCACCTCTACGAGATCACCGTTAGCTCAGCTGATAAGACCGATGCCGCACAGCTGCTCAAGGAGATCGACGGGCGCATTCACCGTGATGGCGGCGAGCTGATCGAAGCACAGGTGACACGCGAGTCCCTCCGGATCTTCGTCATCGCCGAATTCGACGGTGACGCATCGCCGTGGGACGCGGATTCCCTTGGAGTTGAGACGGTCTCGGGCCCGCACGCGGTCCGCCTGGTGGGCGCCGACCTCGATCAGCTGAAATCTGCGCGTCCGGCGGCCGGCTACCTGGTCGAATGGGATCTGCCCGCCGAACTGGATATGGAGACCTACCTGGCACGCAAGAAGGCCAAGGCACCCAAATACGCCGACGTCCCCGAAGTCAGCTTTCTGCGTACTTATGTCCGCGAAGATATGGACAAGTGCCTGTGTTTCTATGACGCCCCCGATGAGCAGGCCGTGCTCCGTGCCCGCAAGGCCGTCGACACCCCCGTTGACAGACTCCACGGTCTCGGAGATATCTCGCTATGACGGCCGCCGTGGCCAGGGATGTCGACGCTGCGTTGGCACGCGTCGGCGATGAGGTGGCGGGCAGGGCATCTGCTCTGGACTCAGATCAGACCGATGTGCGCGTCGATATCGCCGCGCTCGGCGCGCAGGGACTGTTCGATGCGGGCCTTACCGGTGCGGACCTCACATCGATGGTGCGGGTGATCGAACACGTCGCCACCAGCAGTCTGGCCGTGGGCTTCGCGGCATGGGCGCATCGAATGACCATTGAGTATGTGAGTCTGGCTCCCGCGGTCTTTCGTGCCGCGCAGCTGCCCGGCCTGACTCTCGGGCAGCGCCCTGGCGTCACCGCGATGGCTGCCGGTCTCAAACACGTGGCGGGCCTGGGGGACGTCCCGATAGTGGCGTCAGAGCATCCCGATGGGCTACGTGTCACCGGCCCGATCCGATGGGCCTCAAACGTCTTCCCCGACGCGCTGATGGTCCTGCCGGCCCGCGGCACGGACGGCGCCACCTACGTGGTGGCGATTGACGTCAGTACGGACGGGGTGCGCATCGAGCGGCCGCCGAACCTGATGGCATTGACGGCCACGGCCTCGACGTCCTTGCATCTGGACCGTGTCCAGGTCCCTGCCGAGAACGTGATCAGCACCGACCTGCAGGACTTCGTGGCCCGAATCCGGCCGGCCTTCCTACTGCTGCAGACCGCATTTTGTGTCGGGGTCAGCGTCGCCGCCCTCGACGGTGCGCGGTCCGCGCGGGGCGTGCTCGCGGGACAGTTCACCACCGAACTGGCCGATCTCGCGCGGCGGAGCCAGGCGCTGCGCGAGCGGCTCTACGCCTTTGCGGCCGCACCGTCGGACCCAGGCATCGCCGACCTGCTGCGGCTGCGGCTGGGTGCCGCCGGGCTCGCGGGTCAGGCGTCACGGCTCGAGGTCACCTTGGCCGGCGGCGCCGGGTATGCGCTGGGAACGGCGGTGAACCGCCGGTTCCGTGAGGCCGCCTTCCTCCCCATTCAGTCACCCTCGGAAGGACAATTGCGGTGGGAATTGACGCAGTACGAATAGCGAATGGCGCCAAGCATTTCGGGTCGACGACGGCATTCCGCGACGTCGATGTCCGTGTGACCTCCGGCGAGTTCCTGGCCATCCTGGGCCCCAGCGGGAGCGGAAAGTCCACGTTGTTGCGGGTGCTGGCGGGGCTGGAGGAGCTCAGCGCGGGAACCGTGGTCTGGGCGTCGAACGGAGGACGGCCCCGAACCGGTGTCGTTTTCCAAGACCCCCTGCTCATGCCATGGCTAACCGTTGCCGAGAACATCGCCTTCGCCAAACGGTTCGCGGTGCACCGCAGCGGGTTCGATGACACGTACGTGCAGAACCTGGTCCAGCATTTCGGGCTGCAACAGCTCGCGGACCGGTATCCGGACCAACTGTCCGGTGGTCAGGCCCAGCGTGTCGCGATCCTTCGCGCGGCGGCCACCCGTCCCGAGCTGCTGCTGCTCGATGAACCGTTCAGCGCGCTCGATCCTGTGACGCGGGCAGACCTCCAGGCGTGGCTGGTGAAGCTGGCCGGCGAATTGTCCGTCACGGTTGTCCTGGTTACGCACGATGTGGATGAGGCGTTGGCCCTTGCCCACAGAGTGATTCTTCTGGGCGACAACGGACGGATTCGTCAGGAGTGGACACTCGACGACAACACAGGGGAGCATCCGCGGATACGCGCAGAGATCTTGGTCCAGTATCAGCCCATTGTCGCCGGGCTGCTGTGAACGGCCCTACCTCGCGCCGTACCGTGTTGGCGGGTGCAGCCGGAATCACCACCGCAGCAGGATTGTTCGGTGCCACCGGACTGATCCGTGCCGCTACCTCCGATGCCACCAACACCACCGGTCGATTGCGAATTGGGTATCTGCCGATCACCGATGCCGCGCCACTGCTGCTCGCGCATTCCGCCGGGCTCTATCCGGCTGGCACCGTCAGTGCCGCGAAACCGGTGCTGTTCCGCAGTTGGGCCGCATTGGCTGAGGCCTTCATGGCAGGGCAGATCGACGTCGCGCATTTGTTGATGCCGATGGCCATTCAGCTCCGGCAGGTGCTGGGCCACGGCGTGCGGGTACTCGGCTGGAATCACACCAATGGATCGGCGCTCACCGTGGCACCGGGTATCGAACATCTCGAAGACCTGGCGGGCACCCAGGTGGCCATTCCGTTCTGGTGGTCCATTCACAACATCGTGTTGCAAGAGCTCTTACGCGGCCATGGTTTGCGCCCGGTGATCCGGAGCACCGCATCGCGCGCCCGGCGCACGGTCGAGCTCGTTGTGATGAGCCCCTCCGATATGGTTCCGGCGCTGGCAAATAGATCCATTGGTGGATATGTGGTCGCCGATCCGTTCAATGCCATCGCACAGATCAAGAAGATCGGGCGGATTCACACGTTTCTCGGTGATGTTTGGCGTGATCATGCATGCTGCGTCCTCGTCACACGCGAGGATGTGATCGCCGGTCAGGCCGCGGCTGTGCAGGGTGTTACCGACGCGGTGGTCGCCGCTCAGCTGCGCATCGATAGCGACAGAAAGTCGGCGGCAAGCGCGCTCGGCGGTGGCAAGTATTTGCCGCAGCCCGTGCCCGCGGTGCATACGGCGCTGACCTATCCGAATCCTCCGTACCCGCTGAAACATCCGGATTGGCATCCGCAAAAGCTGGGCTATCAGCCGTTTCCGTATCGGAGCTTCACCCAGCGATTGGTCGAGTCAATGCACGACACCGTTGTCGACGGCGATCGCGGATTCCTCGATAGATTGGATCCGGCGCGAGTGCATGACGACCTCGTCGACGACACGTTCGTTCGTAGCGCAATCGCCACACACGGAGGACCCAGAGCCTTTGGTATCACTCCTGACTTCACCCGAACGGAACAGGTACAGGCCTTGTGAGCATCATCGAACGCACACCTACGATCACCGGCAACAACACAGCTGCCCCGCGCAAATCTCAGCTGCTGGCCAAGATTTGGCCGCCGGCACTTGCCATTACGGCGAGCATCGCGCTGTGGTGGCTCGCCAGCTCAGTGCTGAGCCAACCGCATTCTCTGCTGCGGCAGACTGCTCCGGACACTGTCGTGCCCGCCGCATTCGATCTGCTCAATCGCGGAGTATTGCTGCCGGATGCCGGAATCAGTCTGTGGCGATTACTGATCGGACTCTGCCTGGCGGCCGTGATCGGCGTCCCAGCCGGCCTGTTCCTTGGACTGAGTACCACCGCCGAACGCGCGGCACGTCCCGTGATCCAGTTCCTGCGGATGATCTCTCCGCTTTCGTGGACGCCAATCGCGGTAGCCGTCTTCGGAATCGGCAGCCAGCCGGTCATATTTCTCATCGCCGCGGCAGCGGTATGGCCCATCCTCATCAACACCACGGCCGGCGTACACGGCATCGAGCCCGGGTACCTGCACGTGGCGCGGTCGTTTCACGCCACCCGCGTCGAGGTCCTCACCTCGGTGATACTCCCGGCAATACGTGGCCACATCCAGACCGGCATACGCATCGCGTTGGGCATTGCCTGGGTTGTCCTCGTTCCCGCCGAAATGCTGGGCGTGCGATCAGGTTTGGGCTATCAGATCCTCAACGCACGCGACCAGCTCGCCTATGACCAAGTCGTCGCGGTCATTCTCGTGATCGGGGTGCTCGGATATGCCCTGGATGTGGCCGCAAGGCGGCTGCTGGCGCCGAAGTTTCGCGTGCCGCGTGCCGGGTAGGCTCACGCGAGCCGCACTACCTGAAACGAAGGTGGTTCACATGAAGATCAGTGCCCGCCGTTTGATCGTGGTCGCAGCCGCGGCGATCTTGCCGATGGCCGCGATGTCCGGCATTTCGCCGGCGATCAGCGCGGCAGACCCCATCGTGCCCAACTGTCCGGGCGGATGGTGGGATCCGGCGGCCAACACCTGCCGACCGCAGGCATCGACCACTCCACTGAACTGCGACAACGGTTCGTGGTGGGACCCGGTAAGCAACGTGTGCCGCCCGCCGGTGATTCCGTCCCAGTAGCGCCGAGTCAGGCCGCCAGCGCCGCGGTGGTCGCGGCGAACATCGTCGCCTTGATAGCGCCCAAGGTCCCACTGTCCTTACCCGCCAGGGGCCGCATCAGATCGACTGCGGCACTGCGCACTTCATGCTCGGTTGCGGCGCGGTCGGCTAAACCGGCGGCTACGGCGGCCTCTCCGCCGTAGCGGTGTCCGGTGGTCATCGCCGTTACCGCTGTCTGCGGCGCCAGCTTGGCCTGGATCAGACTCGCCATTCCCGGCGTGAACGGGATGTGTATATCGACCTCGGGGAAGCACAGGTATCCGCGGTCTGACCGCATTACTCGGTAGTCATGGGCGACGGCGAGCATCGCACCGGCACCGAATGCGTGACCGTTGACCGCAGCCACGGTCGGCAGCGGGAAGGTGAGAATCCGGCTGAACAACGCCTGCACGCGTCCGACATACCAGTCGGCGCGATCACCGTGGGACATAAGCCAATCCAGGTCCAACCCGTTGGAGTAGAACTTGCCGGCGCCCACGGTGACCAGCGCCTGGGCCTGTATCAGGACATTGTCGAGCAGACCGTTGACGGTGTCCAGCCAGTCGGGGGAGAACCGATTCTCATCGGGTCCGAGATTCAGGACCGCGATGGTGTCCTGAAGTTCCAGCGTGGGGGTCATCGCATACTTCCTTTCATATTGGCGCCCTTACTTTTTGGGCTGGCCGGGGGTGGGGCCAGGGAAAGAATGGCGCGTACCGCGGCCTCGAGACGAGAGCGCGTGGCCGCGTCGGGCGGACGGCGCCCCCGCAGCAGCAGACCGCTCGGCAATCCCACGATGCAGTCCTCGATGACCTGTACCGCGCGACCGTCCTTCCGATCCCATAAGGCTTGCGACAGCCGAATGAACAGTCCGACGAGCACGGAGTCGACCGCCGCCATGGCACGGGAGACGTCTTCGGGAACGTCCGAGCCGAGTACGTCCTCTCGCCGCACGCTGAGCACCAGTCGGGAAGAGTCGGGGTAGCGCTCCGAGAACACCGCAGGAGTGTCGGCGGCTGCTACGACGGCGTTCACCGCGGCGGCGGCAATCGACTCACCCGCATCGAAGGCCCCGTCGACGGCGGCGCGTTGCATATCGAGAAACCTCTGGGCGGCGCGCAACCAGGCCCGTCCGACCATTCCTCCGCGGGATCCGAAGGCGTGGTAGATGGCGCCATTGGAGACCCCAGTCGCCTGGGATACCGCGCGGACCGTCACGGCCGCCGGACCGTCCTGCACCGCGATGCGCTCAGTGGCATCGAGCAGATCATCGACGGAGTGGATACGCGGCCTGGGCACGGACTCACCATAACAGAGCAGTTGCTCTGTTATGGATATGCAGTACCGTCAAGCCATGTCGTCGCGTTTGCGTGTGGTGGGTACCGCGCTCCTCGCACTAGCACTCATCGGTTGCAGCGAGCCGTCGCCGGCGCGCGCGACCATCGCCCAGTGCGATCTCTCCCGGCTGCCGTCGGAAGCTGCCGGCACCGTGGATCTGATCCATGCCGGGGGACCGTTCCCGTATCCACGCAATGACGGCGTCGAGTTCCAGAACCGTGAGAGGGTCCTCCCTTCGGAGCCTCGCGGGTACTACCACGAGTACACGGTCCGCACGCCGGGCAGTAAGACGCGGGGCACACGTCGCATCATCACCGGCGGCAATCCGCTGAATGATCCGCCGCACGTCTACTACACGGGCGATCACTACCAGTCATTCTGTGAGGTTGAAGGCGCATGAAGACCTATGTCGTCGATGGCTCCCGCGTTCACACCCGGGCGGACTTTTTCACCGAGTTAGGGCGCGCGGTGAACGGGCCGGGCGGTTACTTCGGCAGCAACCTCGACGCACTGGTCGACTGCCTACGCGGCGGATTCGGCACCCCCGACGACGAGCCCTTCCGGTTTGTACTGCAGGACGCCCCTCGCATCAGGTCCGCGGTCGGCACGAAGGACTGGGAAGCCGTCGAGGAGATCTTCGAAGAAGCCGGGGTGCCGCTGACGTCGCGGACCTCGACGAAAGACGAGGGCCCGGCGTAGACAACGCGATGGCCGGCCCCCGAAGGAGCCAGCCATCCACGTGTCCGGTAACGGCGTGCTGTCAGCGGACGTCGAACCGATCGCCGTTCGACACCTTGACCCATGCCGCCACGAAGTCCTTGACGAACTTCTCCTTGGCGTCGTCCTGCGCATAAACCTCTGCGAGAGCACGCAGTTCAGAGTTTGCACCGAACACCAGGTCTACCCGGCTGGCGGTCCACTTCGCCGCACCGGTGGCGCGATCGGTGCCCACGTACGTGCCGTCATCGGCAGACGACGGTGTCCACTCCGTGCCCATATCGACCAGGTTGACAAAGAAGTCGTTGGTCAATGTTCCGGGCCTGTCGGTGAGCACACCGAGCTCGGAACCCTGGTAGTTGGCACCCAGCACGCGCAGACCGCCGACGAGGACGGCCAGCTCCGGCGGGGAAAGCGCCAACAGGTTGGCCTTGTCGATCAATTTGTACTCGGCCGGAATCTGCGCCCCCTTGCCGAGGTAGTTCCGGAAGCCATCGGCGGTCGGCTCCAGGTAGGAGAACGAGTCGACGTCGGTCTGTTCCTGAGTGGCATCGCCACGGCCTGGCGTGAACGGAACGGTGACATTGAACCCGGCATCCTTGGCCGCCTTCTCGACCGCGGCGGCTCCACCGAGCACGACCAGGTCGGCGAACGAGACCTTCTTACCGCCGGCGTTGAACGACTCCTGGATACCTTCCAGCGTGCGGATCACCTGGGCGAGCTCATCGGGCTCGTTGGACTCCCAGCCGGCCTGCGGTTGCAACCGGATGCGCCCACCGTTGGCACCGCCGCGCTTATCGCTGTTGCGGTACGACGCCGCAGCCTTCCACGCGGTCGAAACAAGCTGCGGCACAGTAAGGCCGGAAGCGAGAATCTGCGCCTTCAGCTCGGCGATGTCATCGGCCCCGATATTGGTTTCCGAGGCGGGCACGACGTCCTGCCACAGCAGCGTCTCCTTGGGCACCAGCGGGCCGAGGTAGCGGGACAGCGGCCCCAGATCGCGGTGGATCAGCTTGTACCAGGCCTTTGCGTAGGCATCGGCGAGCTCTTCGGGATGATCGAGCCAGCGCCTGGTGATCTCCGCGTAGATCGGGTCGACGCGCATCGACAGGTCGGTGGTCAGCATCGAGGGATGCGTCTTGCCGGTGCCCTGTGCCATCGGGACCGAGTTGGCCCAGCCACCATCCTTCGGCTTCCACTGATGGGCACCGGCGGGGCTCTTGGTCAGCTCCCATTCGTTGCCGTACAGAATCTCCAGGAAGCTGTTGTCCCACTTGGTGGGGGTGTGGGTCCAGATGACTTCCAGCCCACTACCGATCGCGTCATTGCCCTTTCCGGAGCCGAATGAGCTCTTCCAGCCGATTCCCATTTGCTCCAGCGGGGCGGCCTCGGGATCGGGACCGACCAGACCGGCATCGCCCGCACCGTGCGTCTTGCCGAAGGTGTGGCCGCCGACGATCAGCGCCGCCGTTTCCTCGTCGTTCATCGCCATCCGGCCAAAGGTCTCACGGATATCGATCGCGGCGGCGAGCGGATCCGGATTGCCGTTGGGGCCTTCGGGATTGACGTAGATCAAACCCATCTGTACCGCGGCAAGCGGATTCTCCAGGTCACGGTCGCCGGTGTAGCGCTCATCGCCCAGCCAGGTGTGCTCGGGGCCCCAGTAGACATCCTGCTCGGGCTCCCAGCGGTCCTCGCGCCCAAATGCGAAACCAAAGGTCTTGAATCCCATGGTATCCATGGCATGGTTCCCCGCGAAGACGATGAGATCGGCCCAGGAGAGCTTGTTTCCGTATTTCTTCTTGACGGGCCACAGAAGGCGGCGCGCGCGGTCCAACAGCACGTTATCAGGCCAGCTGTTCAGCGGTGCGAATCGCTGCATACCGGCGCCCGCGCCGCCGCGGCCATCGCCGACGCGGTACGTGCCAGCGGCGTGCCAGGCCATCCGGATGAACATCGGCCCGTAGTTGCCGAAGTCAGCGGGCCACCAGTCCTGCGAGTCGGTCAGCACCTTCCCGACATCGGCCTTGAGCTCGTCGACATCGATAGTCTGCACGGCCTTCGCGTAGTCGAATTCCTCTCCCAGCGGGCTGGCCGCCGGGGGATTCTTCTTGAGGATTTGCAGGTTGAGCTGGGTGGGCCACCATTCGCGATTGGCGTTACCACCCTCGACGGGGTAATTGAGACGACCGCCCGCGACGGGGCAACCATTCGAGGGTTGGCTATTAGCCTCTGCAATGGGTGGGTGTTCTTGAGACACAACATTCCTTTCGGGAGGGGGTGATGTGGGCTGTGATCACGTGTGTGATCCCGAAACTCGTGATGCCGCTTCCGGAGAAGCGCAGTCGGGGCATAGGCCCCAATAGATGACCTCGGCCTCTTCGAGGACGAAACCGTTGTAGTCCGAGGGTGTGAGACACGGCGTGGCGCCGACGGCACAGTCGACGTCGGCGATAACACCGCAGGAGCGACATACGGCGTGGTGATGGTTATCGCCGATGCGTGACTCGTACCGTGCGACGGAGCCGGAAGGCTGAATCTTGCGCACCAGGCCCGCACAGGTCAGCGCTGCCAAGACGTCGTAAACGGCCTGGCGCGACACCTCGGGCAGCCCGGTCCGTACGACACCGAAAACGGTCTCGGTATCGGCGTGCGGGTTCGCTTCCACGGCTTCCAGCACGGCGAGCCGGGGCCGGGTCACCCGCAGATCGGCCGTCCGCAGCAGTGCCGCGTAATCATCCGATGTGAAGGCCACGAGGCCAGTATGCGCCATTATCTGGAATGAATCCAGGAAATGCAGAAAACAGTTACGCGGGGTGAAACACCGGTCCGGCCAGCATCAAGGAACCGACAAAGATCATCAACGGCGTTGACGCCGAGCGTTTTTGCACTCGTTGGCGGGCGGAATTACCTCGCCGACATCGTTTCGATCACGCCGCCGAGCAGCCTGCGCAGCTGGACACGATCCCGCTCTGTCATGTTGGCGAGGACTTCCTCATCGTCCTCGCGCAGCGTGGCATCGGCGCGCTCGAAGAGCTTGCGCCCTTTGGCGGTCAACTCGGTGGTCAGCACTCTGGCGTCGGCCTGCCTGCGCGAACGATGAACTAGGCCCGCCTCTTCGAGCGAGCGCTGCACCAAGCTCACCGCCTGGGGAGTGATGCGAAGTTCGGCGGCAATCTCCACATTGGATATCCCCGGCTGCGCGGACAACACGGCCAAACATTCCATCTGCGGAACCGATACACCGAAGTCACGCACGATCACCGAGGCCCGCGACCACAGCAGTCGATAGATCTGAGACACCAGAATGCCCATGGGAGATTCCTCGTATGTGCTCATACCGCGCTAACAGTAGCGGACTTCCCTGATGTTCCGCCGCCCCAAGCGGTGCAGACCGGCGGCGTGTCGCCGGTGAATTCTCACCAATTCATCAGTGCATCAAGCACATTGATTAATGCCCTTGATGGGTGCACGGCGCCCCGAGATCTCAGGAAGGATTGGCGCCCGGAGCCCGCACCACCATGGGAACGGCGGGGAAGTAGGCCGCCATTACCGATCGTGATTTGCGCAAAGCCGCTGTGCCATAACCCTTCTTTCGATGGTCCGGGTGGACCCAGATCCGGACGTTCACCTCGCCGTCGACCAGCTCGCCGAAGACCAGGCCCACCTTGCTTGCCCCCTCCACCGCGACGAACCAGGCCGCCTCCTCGTCGTCGATACGCGCCAGCGCGGCCCGCAACTCGTCTTCCAGAACGCCCGCCGGTGCTCGGGATCCGTCACCCGCCTCACCCACCTCTTCGGTGCGCACTGCGAAGATATCGGAATCGGAGTTTCCGGAAAACGGTCGCAACTCCAAGCTGTCTCCCGAGCTTGCGGGACGCTCCATGAGCGTGAAGGTGAGTTGGCTGTTGAGGTCCTCAAGCTCAGCGGCGTTCTTACGGCGCTCGTCCTTGGTCAGCTTGTCGAACGACATCCCCATGACGGCTTCGCCGCCCAAATGCGAGGTTCCCAGCAGGGTGGCGATCGCATCGATGGCACCCTTTCGGTCATCGGCTTCGACAATCAGGTCAAGCACTTCGTGACGCCGTTCGAACGCACTCGTGAGTGCGTCGGCAATCTCGCGACGGGTGGCAAGGCGGTCGTGATCAGTCATGGCGCCAGCCTACGACCGGCGGGCCGACAGCGCTCGAGAAACGTTGAGCGCAAGGGTTGACATGTCAGCGCACCAACTCCGGAGTGTCACCGTTCGGTCACGGTACGACAACTCATTGGCCATGTCGCAGAACCCAATTGGGATCTTCGAGCCGTCGACGGTAGAAAGGATCGTGGTGGTCATCGCCGGTCGGACAGAACCACCCCGAAGTCAGAATTAACGGCCGGAGGGAAGCGACAATCGAATGAAACGCACCTGCTGGTCCGCAGTCGCGGCCGTCCTCGGCACCGCCCTGCTGTTCACCACCCCGGGATTGGCCTCCGCCGACGTCCACCGGAGTCCTGTCGACACACAGAAGGCCATCAACGCGGTGATCGCCAGAGGCCTATCTCAACGCGGTGTGCCCTTCACCTATGGCGGCGGCAATACCGATGGCCCAACCACCAGCACGGACACCACACCGGCCGCGCCTGCCGCCGCAGACGCAACCACGAGCCTGCTCGGATTGATTCCCGCGCCGGTGGCCGCACCCACGCCGAAGGTTCCGGGATTCGACGCCTCGGGCCTGATGGTGTACTCCTACGCCGCCGCCGGCATCAAGCTGCCTCGCAGATCCGGCGACCAGTACAACGTTGGACGGAAGATCCTTCCAGCGCAGGCACTTCCGGGCGATCTCATCTTCTATGGCCCCGATGGCAGCCAGAGCGTGACCATGTTCCTGGGGAACAACCTCATGCTGGAAGCATCCGAGCCCGCGGTGCAGGTATCGCAGGTGCGCTTCAACGACATGGCACCGTACCTGGTTCGCGTGATCGAGTAACGAGTCATGTCACGAGCTTCTGCGCGGTGAGCGTTCGCGCAGAAGCTCGTCGATCCGCTCCAGCACCGCGGGCCACCCGACAAGGCACAACTGTCTGAACCGCATCTGGTCTTGGTCATCGGGCTTGTACCCGGCGGCGTCGACCAACAGTCGCGTTCCACCCGAGTCCGGATTCAAGGTCCAGCGAGAGTCGATGGCGATCGAGCCGTCACGGGTGGTCATCCGGTAGGCCAATAGCTCCTCGTCGACAACCTCGGTGAAGCTACCGTCGATCTCACCGACGAACCCGCTACCCATGAACGGGAAGACGCTGAAAGAAAACGTAAGTCCCGTCTCATATTTGGTTGTTTCAAAGTCTTTTATCCACTGCCCGAACAACTGTGGCGAGACAAGTATCGACCACACCTTGCGGGCCGGATATGAGTAGTGGTATTCGAAATTGACAGTCGTGAGGTCCCCAACCTGCCCAGCCACCAAATACACCTTTCGCACACACTGCCCATTAATGGAGCGGACGCAAACAACCTAATCGCATTGACTCGCCCGCGCGTGATCTTGATCGTGCTGATGGCATCATCGGCCTGTGAGCGCGGTGGAACAGTCAGCCTTCGGCCCCTTCTTCACCGTCGAGAGACATGCGGCCCACACGCCGCCGCTGCCGCCGTGGCGCCCCTTGGCGGAACTCGCCAACGGATCACGCTCACTGGGGGACCGGATCGACGGTGTCCGCAGCAGTCTCGCCGCTCGCGTCGCGAAGGACCCCGCCGAGGTCGACCTGCGCGTAGCGGCCTCGGTCGCTCATCTCGGTATGATCGCCCGCATCCTCGCGCCGACCATTGCCACCGCGATATGCGGTGACCTGAGAATCTCTCAGGAGCTGAACGACCTGTGGTGGCAGGACCAACTGGGCGGCCCTTTTCCGCTCTCGGTGCTCGAAGAGGACACGAGCGACCGCGAAGGGGGGGACACCGCCACTCCCGGAGCTGCCATCGAATCGATCACTCAGCGCGTACTCGACGAGACGGGCGTGAGTGAGCGCGTCCTGTGGGGAAACGTCGGATCGGCCGCCAACAGCGCCGCGCAGCTCATCGCGGCGTCGCGACCCGACCTGACCGATGCCGCCCGCGAGGTCGCGAACACCTACCTCCAGGATCCCCGCGTCGATGACGGCACACTGCGTGCGGGACCGGACTTCCGGCGACGCAGCTGCTGCCTGATCTACCAGCTCACCGACGACCGATCGGCGGTGTGCGGGGACTGCGTCCTGGAGACCAAGCCAGCCAGATCCGGCTAGGCCAGTTGGTAGGCCTCGAGCGGGAAGGACTCCTGCTCCTTGTAGGCACTGGCGGTCGATGTCGGACGCAGCAGCGCGGCCTCACCGTGCTGATTGAAGTAGTAGCTTCGTGCCGTCTGGCAGCTGCCGAGATAGAACACCGAATTGTCCAGGTTGCCGACCATGCGGTTCAGGAATTCGGTGTTGGCCTCGTCAGTCACCTCGAAGGTTTCGGTGCCGGTACGCGCCATCTCGCCGAAAAGCCGCTTGATGTGCCGCATCTGCGACTCGATGGTGTCGAAGTAGGACAACCCGCTGTAGGAATACGGACCGTTGAGCGTGAGCAGGTTCGGGAACTTGGGCACAGCGATGCCTTCGAAGGCCTGGAATCTGTTGTCACGCCAGAATTTTCCGAGGTTGTAGTCGTCACGACCGATCACCTCGAACGCGGGGAAGGCTGATTCCCACAGATTGAAACCGGTGGCTAGAACCAGGGTGTCGATGACGGTCTTGCGACCGTTCGCGGTGACAATGCCGTCAGGCTCGACGCGCTCGATCGATGCCGTCTCAAGACTGACGTTCTTCTTACTGAACGCTCGGAAGTACGTGTTCGAGAAGGTTGGCCGCTTGCAGCCGAAGTCGTAGTCGGGTGTCAGCTTGCGGCGCAGCTCGCGATCGCGCACCTGCGCGAACAAATGCGCCTTGGCCAGCATCGCGGCCCCATTGTTGGCCTGCCGGAACTGGCGGAAGTGCAGCACTCCGCCCACCATGATCACCTCGAGGATCGCCGAGCCCACTGTGCGAGCGATTCTTTGGGTCCGTGGCACCTTCGCGAAGAGCTTCTTGATGATGCCCGGGACCTTCGCATCGGCCTTTGGCACTACCCAGATAGGGGTGCGCTGGTACACCGTCAGGTGTTGCGCGTCCTTGGCCAGCTCGGGGATGAGCTGGACGGCGGTGGCGCCAGTGCCGATCAGACCGATCTTGTGGCCCGCGGCACGGTAGGTGTTGTCCCACTTGGTGGTGTGGATGACCGTGCCCGCGAAGGACTCGATGCCCTCGATATCGGGCATCTTCGGCTGGGACAGGTAGCCGGTAGCGGTCAGCAGGTACTTGCCGGTGACGGTCTCCCCGGACTCGGTGGCGACGACCCAGTGCTGCTCCTCCTCATCCCACCGTGCACCCGCTACCGGGGTGTTAAAGCGCATGTATTTACGCAGGTCGTGCTTGTCGGCCACGTGGCTTGCGTACTGCTTCAGCTCGGAACCCGGCGCGAACAGCCGCGACCAATAGGGGTTGGGCTCGAACGAGTACGAATAGGTCGCCGATGGGATGTCGACGGCCAGGCCGGGGTAGTGGTTGACGTGCCACGTACCGCCAAGGTCATCCTCCCGATCCAGGATCGCGAGATTGGTCAGGCCCAGCTCCTTGAGCTGAATTGCCGCCCCCATCCCACCGAAACCGGCTCCGACGATGACGGCGTCAAACTGCGTTGTCATGTCCCAATGCTAGCTGCGGTCCCAGCAAAATGATCGGCCTGTCTAGATACCTGTTACCTCGGTCCTCGGCCGGGCAGGTACTTCCTCATTTCGCCGAGGTCGGGATGGGTGCCAACCGTCGTCCGGCATCATGGTTGCCGAACAAACGCCATATGGCACGGAACTCCCGCACCGTCCCATCCGACCTCTACTCTCGGAGATGTACGGATATGGGAGGCATTGAGTGAGGAGGCAGCGCCCCGACGTTGGGCTTGAGGAGACACTGCGCGCGATCGAGCGCGGCGTACTCGAGGACGTCTGGATGAGCAGACCACGCCGCTGGACCGCGCTGTTGGCAGCCACCTTCCTGGGTGTGGCCGCCGTGAGCCGCTGGTCAAACCTCGGTGCACACGCCCGCCCGTCGCTGCATGTCGACGCAGTGGTTCCCGGGACGTCGATCATCTTCCTGGTGGCATGCGTCCTCTCGCTCATGGCCTTGCGGAGGCGACGCTTCCGGTGGTGCTGCGCGGCGGCCTACGCTGCAGCGCTCAGCACGGTGATCGGTCTGGCCGCGCTGTGGTGGCATCAGACGGCCGGCGGGTCCGACCCGCTGGTGTGGACGCTCATGGCTGCGCTTGCTGCTGCCACGTTGGCGGTCACCTGGCTGGCCACCATCCTCACCCCGTTGGAGGACTCACAGCCCGATATGCGAGCCGACCGTTAGTGCTCCGTGGTGATGCCGGAGCTGTGCCGTCGCGGCCGGGTGCCCATTCAGCGCCAAAAACGCACCCTGCGTGAGCATCTCGGCGGCCACGGTCCTCGCCGGCCCGACGGTTACCCGGGCGCGACTACCCGGCAGACAGTGTGGAATGGTCACCGAATCGATCGCTGAGCGCCACGAGTAACTGGTCCAGTACGGCCAGTTCCGCTCGCTTGGCACCGACCAGCCGGTGCAGCCGCGCGAGGCTGGATGGCTTGCCGCTCTGCCTTCTTCGCTCCAGGGCCGCGAGATGGTCGTCCAACTCTCGTTGTGTTACCGACCGCAGCTCGCCGAGAACGTCCTGGTAGTACTGCGCCTGTCTCAGGTCCGCGCCCCGACCGGGAAAAATTGGATCAACGACTGCAACCAGGCCGCTCACCGTTCACCGCCCATATTGCGCCCTCCGCCTGTCGCTTTCATGGACATACGCTAGGGCCATCCAATTTCCCTGACACTGCCCCTAATTCACGGGGACATCTCAATCTGTTCACACGCCACCAGCGGCCCGATGTGAGCAGACCGCCGAAAATCCTGGCGTGCCTGGTTAGTCGGCGCCTGGCAGCGAAGCGACCATGTGTTCCCAGGCGCGATGCAGGCGATCCGTGATCGGCCCCGTCTGCGTCACGGTGGTGACGCACCGATGACTGTGGTCGTAGAGCTCCACCGAGGATGTCACACCCTGCGTTCCGTGCGCCTGGGTCACCCAGCTTTCCGCGATAAATACCGGGTCCATGGCGTACCGCGAGGCCCCGAAGATGACCGCGATATGGGCACCCGCCTGTTCGACCATCGCGGCGTGGCCGCGATGCAACTGAACGCAGCCGCCGCCCGGCACCGCGATGGTGAACGGCATGTCTACATCCACCAGGTGAGCCAGCAGATGCGGCACGACACCGGAATCGATCTTGCGCGCACCGGTAAACGGCAGCACCCGGTAACGCCCTGGGGTGAGCGCGTCCAGATGGGTGAGCTGGTCGGTGTCACGCCAGCTGATGTCTGTCCAATCGGTGACGGGGAACGCTTCCGGGTCCGCCGCCGGCGCCAGCTCGAGGGCGCTGACTGTCAGCCGATCTGTGAGCGGCGTGAGATAGGCACGGTGGGTGCCGGTCTCACCGACCATCGTCAGGGCGCGCGGAGCGAGGAACGCGTCTCGGACGAGGGCCGGGTTCAACCGCAGCGCTATGTACTCGTCATCGCAACTGAGCGCTTCCCCGGGGAATGAGGGCTCAAGGTACTCCCCGGTGTGGCTCAGTAAGGCGGCATCGTTCGCGGTGACGGCGACCACCGTGCCGAGGGCGGGGAGTGCTTCGGCAATGGCCTTGGGCCCCGCCGCGATCCGGCGGGCGGGGCAGTGTTCGCAGCGCCGGCCGTCAGTACACATCGCGGACGTACCGCTTTTCCCGCTTGAGGGTGTTCACGTATTCGGACGCTTCCTCGGCGCCGAATCCGCCATGCTCTGCGACGATCTCGTGCAGCGCCTTGTCCACGTCCTTGGCCATCCGCGTCGCGTCACCGCAGACGTAGAAGTGTCCGCCGTCCTGCAGCCAGCCGAACAGGTCAGCGCCGTGCTCGCGCATTCGCGTTTGCACATAGACCTTCTCGGTTTGGTCGCGAGAGAACGCGAGGTCCAGACGGTCCAGGAGACCGGAGGAGTACCACGTATCGAGCTCGTTCTCGTAGACGTAGTCATGGGCGCGGTGCTGGTCACCGAAGAACAGCCAGTTGCGCCCGCCCGCCCCGCGCTGTTCGCGTTCCTGCAAGAACGCCCGGAACGGCGCCACGCCCGTACCGGGGCCCACCATGATCATCGGAGCCTCGTCGTCGCTGGGCACGCGGAATGACTTGTTGGGCTGCAGGAAGATTCGTGCGCTACCGCCCCGATCGGCCAGGAAGGTGGAACACACGCCACCGCGCTCGCGGCCCAGACTCTGGTATCGGACGCTGGCCACGGTCAAGTGGATTCGATCGGGGTGAGCCAGCGAGCTCGAGGAGATCGAGTAGGCGCGGTGCTGTAGCGGCTTGAGCAGCCCCATGAACTCCTCGAGGCTCAGCGCATCCCCGCCGATGCGCAGGATGTCCAGGATGTCCTTGCCGTAGAGCCAGGTATCCAGCACCTCTTTCACGCCGCCGCGCAAGGCGTGCGAGAACTCCTCGCTTTCCGCGCGGCTCTCCACCTCGCTCAACAGGTCTCGCGAGGGGGCGCTGATTTCGTAACGTCGCCCCAGCAGTTCACCCAGCGGCTCGCCGTCGACGAGTGTGCTGACCGAAACACGGAAGTGATCGGCGATCGCCTCCACCAGCGCCGGGTCGTTCTCCGGGATGACCGCGAGCGCGTCACCCGCCTCGTAGGTGATACCGCTCTCGGCAAGCGCGAACTCGTAGTGCCGGATTTCCTTGTCCGAGCCCGCCCGTGACAGCAATCGGTTGACCGGAACCTCGGCGTGGAATGGATTCTTGCGGGTCCACCCGGAGCGCATGACAGAGCTCGGCGGGGGAGTGCCCGGGCTACCGCTGGCCCCGGCCAGGGTGACCAGGCTGCCCACCGCGCCCTGAACCCATTCCGTGGCCTGCGCCTCGTAATCGACATCGCAGTCTGTGCGCCCGACCACCCGGCTCGCTCCGAGTTGTTCTAGGCGGGTGTCGATCAGCTTGCCCGCTTGGCAGAACCCGTCGTAACTGGTGTCTCCCAAAGCGAGCACGCCGTAGGACACCCCTTCGAGTCGCGGAGCCACAGCCGAAGACAGTGCTTCCCAGAACAATTCGGCATTATCGGGCATCTCACCCTCGCCGTACGTGGACGTGACGATCAGGACGTACCGCAGGCCGGCGAATTCATCCAGGGCGATTTCGTCGAGGCCGCTGACCGTGACATCGAACCCTTGCGCCTTGGCTGCCGCCGCAGCATCGCCCGCCACGATTTCGGCGTTGCCGGTTTGAGTGCCGTACAAAATCCGCAGCGGTGGCCGGGGTGCTGCCAGGTCCGCCGTGGCCGCCGGCGGAGGCGCGGCCAGGTTCATGGCCAGGCGTGAATGCAGTCCTGCCAGGAAGCCCGAGAGCCAGGCTCTCTGGTCCTCGTTGAACGGTGCGTCTTCGGGAATGTAGGCGATCTTCATGGCTTCTTCACGTGGTCTGGAGGGATGGTCCGGAGAGGGCAACGACCGGCAGCGCTCGATGCGCGAACAGCTCTTCGAAGGAAGGCAACCGGCCGATCTTGTCGATGTTCTTGGCGCTCTGGTGCAGGATCCAGCCATACGTGCCGGGGCTGTCCATCGAGAACACGTTGCGCTGACTCAGCGCGTCCTTGTAGTCGGTGAGCCGCTTGTCCGCGATGAGTACGGCCAAGTCTTCGTCGCTGTACCCGTCGATGGCCTCACGCGCGTACTTCTGCAGCTTTTGGATCAGGAAGAAGTCCTCGGTGAGCACGAGGTTGCGCACCGCCTTGCCGATCCGCGGGTCGGTCACGTCCGTGACGTTCGGCATCCTGGACAGGGCGAGCTGCTGGGCCATGTTCAACACCGTGTAGGTATTGAGCAGTGCATACATGCCCTCGGTATCGGTGTCGCCGTATGCGGGGACCGATCCGCCGAGGACATCGCGCTGGTCACGATAGGACAGTTTGAACTTGTGCACCTGGTACCCGGCCAGGGCCGCGGTGAGCTCGTCCAGCAGTTCCTTGCGCGTCTTACCCTGCAGAATGGCGTCGGAGTCCTGGTACTGCAACAGCGCCCGCGACATGGTGTAGACGAGGTGATCCCTTGTGGTCTGCCAATCATCAAGCAGGGCTTGGCCTCGGGCTGATCCGGTGGCCTCCACATGCCACTGGAGCAGGATGCGCGCGGCGGCGTCATGGAACGGGGCGTCGGTGATGGGCAGTACCAGCACCGAATCGTGGCTGACCTTCGACGGCAATTGCCCCTGCGGGTCGTACTGATACAGGAAGCCACCGCTCATCCCGTTGGCCACGCCCTTACCGAAGTCGCCGATATTGAGCACCGCACCGTTGGTCATGTACTCGCACAGGAATTCACCGACACCTTCGACGACTGCTGTCGCGCCCGAATTCCGGACCGCGAACCGGTCTCCGGCCTGCCCCTCGACGAACAGCCGCCCGCCGGAAGCGCCGAAGAGTGCGAAGTTCCCGACAAGGACATTGCCGCCGGGTTCGCTCGAACCGCCACCGGGGGAGCGCACCGTGATTGTGCCGCCACAGGCGCTCTTGCCGACGCCGTCATTACATGTGCCGGTGTGCGTGAGCACCATGCCGTCATTACAGAAGACGCCGTAGCTCTGGCCCGCAGAACCGGTAGTGGCAACGGTGATGCTCTCCGGTAGCAGGTACCGGCGGCCGCGCTCGTCGGAGGCAACTGCGGATCCGCCGACTTCCCCGTAGTTGAGCGTCCGCTCGATATCGATCGCGAGCTGCCCGCCGACACTCTTGTTCTGGTTGGTCAGCACCACCGGCGACAGTACGGTCCCGTCGGCATCGAACTGCGCGGCGAACGTGTCGTCCACCGAGTAGTCCTTCTCCATGTACACGGGGTTGTCGACGACTAATTCCTCTGCGACCGCAAGCATTCGGCGCAGGTCAAGGGTTCCGATGCTGGACGGGTGATCGAGCAGGTGCAGCAGGTCGCTACGCCCGCGCGCTTCACGCAGCGACCGCAGCCCCAGCGTCGCCAGGATCTCGCGCACCTCGTGCGCGATGTTCAGCAGGTACTGGGCCAGGGCGCGCGGGTCTCCCTCGAATACCTCGGCGTTGGTCGTCAGGCCGGCGGGGCACTTGATGTTGCAGTTCTTGGCCATCACGCACTTGAGCATCATCAACGCGGTGGTTCCGAACTCGAAACTGTCTCCCCCCAACAGCGCCGACTTGATGACGTCACTGGCAGTCTGGTGCGCACCAGAACAACGCAGCACCACCTTCTGCCGGATTCCGTTGGCGCAGAGTGCCTGATGCACCTCGGCGACGCCGATCTCTGCGGACCGGCCCGCGTACTTGAGGCTCGTCACGGCCGCCGCGCCCGTGCCGCCGGTGTTCCCGGCGACGTTGATGACATCGGCGCCCGCCTTCGCGACCCCTACCGCGATCGTGCCGATACCCTCCGACGACACCAGTTTGACGATCACCCGGACACGGGCAGCCTTGCAGTCGTGGATCAGCTGGGCGAGGTCTTCAATCGAGTAGGTGTCGTGATGGGGCGGGGGAGAGACGAGCTCGACACCCGGGGTACCGCCACGGGCCGCCGCGATCTGGACGGTCACCTTGGGCGCCGGAAGTTGTCCTCCTTCACCGGGTTTGGCGCCCTGACCGATCTTGATCTCCAGCTCTTGGAGCATCGGGTCGGCAAGATAGCCTGCCCACACTCCGAAGCGACCGGATGCGAACTGCTTGATACGGGAGCCGCGGATGGTGCCGTACCGGCTGATGTGCTCACCTCCTTCGCCACAGTTCGACAGGCCGCCAACAAGGTTGGTTCCGTGTGCCACCGCCTCATGCGCCGGTGCCACCAAGGCGCCGTGGCTCATGGCCCCCGATGTCAGCGCGGGGGTGATCTCGCTTGCCGGCTGTACCGAGGACAACGGAATTGACTCCGGCGCAGTCCTGATCTTGGCCAGGTAGTCCGCGGCCTGGGCTGTCGCCGTCAGCTTGAGCTCGTCGCCGACGATCTCCTGGCTGGTGATTTCGCTACCGAATCGCACGCGCAGCGAAGCGGCAAGTGCCGCCAACCGCTCGGGGGCGTGGGTGAGCCGCAACACGAATCCGTCGTCCGACTGCTGGCAGGAAAGCCCGCGCACCTGGAAGTCGTTGTTCCCAAACCGGGCGAACTGGCCCATTTCCCTGCGGAACTCGTCGGCCGTGCGCACGAAGTTCACGTCGGCCGGTAGCGCCAGTACATCGCGCAGCGCCGCCGGCCGCCGGGTGCGCTCCGAGTTCATCGCGCGGACAAAACTTCGGTACCCGGGGGTGATGTCGAAGCTGTCGACGGCGCGCGCGGGCAGCTCGTCAAAGCTATTGTTGCGGTAAGCCTCGTCGTCGAGCCCGAACGCGCCTTCAAGCTGATGCAGCGGTAACAGCCGCAGGTACGTCGGGTCTGCCATGTCGGGGTTCTCGGGTCGCGCATCATCCCCGAACGAGATTGCTTCCTCGGTCATATCCACGAAGCCGCGCACCGCCGTGGTGCCGTATGAGTGGCCCGCGCCTTCGGCCCGCTCCTTGAAGAGGCCCAGTAGTGGGACATCTTTTTCGCCGGTGACCGCGAGCGCCCGCGCATGCCAGTCGCTTACGGCTGCCGCCAATGTGGAGAAGCCGACACCGGCCACCGGTGACACCACATTCGGGAAGTATTTGTGCAGCACCGGATCCGAGGTGTCCAGGTAGTTGGGCTCGAAGAACTCACCGCCGATGTAGCTTTCGACAGTGCACAGTCCGACCCGGCCCATCGTCTTCATCAACGACTTCTCGGCCGCCTTGGCGAAGTGTTTGAATGCCTTGTCGGCCTCCGCGCCGTACTTCTCTTCGGCCCGCATCTGCACGGCCAGCGGGTATACCGCGGAAGCCCCGAATCCCAGTACCGAGGCCACGTGGTGCGACGAGCACAGCTGTCCGCTCTCGGCAATCAGCGAGACACGCAGGCGCAGGCCCTCCTCGATCAGGCGCTGGTTGATGGCCGAGATCACGATGATGAGGGGCATTGCGGCACGGTCACTGGAGACATGGCGATCGGAGATCACCGCGATACCGCCCGTTTCGCGCGCGAATTGCTCTACCGCATCACACAGTTCGTCGATCGCGAGCACGATCCGGTTGGCGTTCGAATCGGGATCGGAGAGATCTACCCGATAGCGCATACCGAAGCGCCTGACGGGGGTGCGCTCCTGTTCGCGAATCTTGAGCATGTCGAGATGCGTGAGAATGGGGGAGGGCACCACGATCTGCGGTGCCGGCTGCGCGCCACTGTTGGGTTTGGCACCGAGCGCGACGCGCAGGGTCATGCCATCGGCCTCGCGGATGCTGTCCAACGGTGGGTTGGTCACCTGCGCGAACCGCTGCGAGAAGTACTTCGCAACGCCGCCTTCTTGATTCGACAGTGCATTGATAGCCGCGCCGTACCCCATCGCGGAGATCTTCTCCTGCCCGGTGGCCAACATAGGGTCCATCAGGAACTTGAAGCTCTCTTGATTGAGCGAGTAGGCCACGTACCGTTGGTGGCGGCCGAGGTCACCGTCATACCGTGCGGGTGAGCCCTGTCCTGCCGGGGGCACGTGCGGAAGATCCGCGATGTTGACCCGGGCCTGCGCCAGCATTTCCGGGTAATCATGCCGTGAGGCAAGCATTTCCAGCGCCTCGACGGTGTCATAGGACCGACCCTCGGCATGGTTGTAGTAGCGCATCCCGCCGGCCTCGATGCGACCTCGCTCGAGCACCGTCTCCGGATCGAAATAGATCTGCCCGGCCTCGGACATCACGCCCAAGTACTCGGCGGTCTCGACCGTGCGCAGCGGCCTCAGGCCCAACCGGTCCAGGCGTGCACCGATGATGTTGCCGTCACCGAAGATGAGCGCGGCCGGGCCGTCGTTCTTCTCCTCGTAGAGACTGAAATATTCGAGCATGGCAGTCACCCGTGGAGACAGTGTCGTGTCGTTCTCCCACGCGGGTGGCATCATCGCGACGACAGCGGTGACCAGGTCCAGGTCGTCCTCCAGTACCCTGCTCTGCAAGGTCTGATCGAGTCGACAGCTGTCCGATTGCCCTGCCGGGCGGATGATCGCTCGGTTACGAGCCAACGCAATCGCGTTCTCGGACAAGCGATTTTTCTTGTCGGTGTTGAGCTCGCCGTTGTGCGCCATCAGCCGGAAAGGCTGTGCCATGGTCGCATTCGGTGCGGTATTGGTCGAGAACCGTGTGTGGAAGAACATCGAATGTACTTCCATACGAGGATCGGACAGATCGCTGAAGTAAGGCACCACCTCGTTCGAGTTGAGGCGTCCCTTCAGAACCTGGGTATGCGTGCTCAGCGAAAGTGGGTAGAGCCCAAGAAGTTCGGGGCGCGTATAGGCGACAGCCTCGATCGCCATGAGTGCCTCATGGGTCTTGCGCTCGGAATCGGAACGAAACACCCACTGCCGGATGGGTAGCTGGTACTTGATGGCCGCTGGGCGGACCGCGGCATTGTTAACCGGCACGTCGCGCGTGAGCAGGATCGTGAATCCCTGTGCCAGCAGCGCCTGCTCGATGACCTCCTCGGCCTCGGCATGGAATGCCGGGTCGTTGGGCAGGAAGAAATTGCCTACCCCAAACTGTCCAGGCCGCAGGCCAGGAACACCCGTCAGTTCGGAGAAGAAACGCAGGGAAAGATCGAGGTTCACGCCGGCGCCGTCGCCGACCCCCTCCGAGGACATTCCGCCGCGATGCGGCACGGCACACAGGGCTTCGTGAAGCTTGCGCACGACATCGTGGGTCTGGATGCCGTCCTTGCGCGTCAGGATGCCGACGCCGCAGCTACTTTTCTCCTGGTCTTGGTCATACAGCCCGTTCAGACGATTCTCCTCACCCAGCGCCGCGCACGGCGTATCCAGCGTGTGACGTTGGGTCTCTCGTCCGTTGAGCGAACCCGCCCTGACCAGCGCTCCGCATGGTCGCGACCCGACAGACGCCGGTAATCCGGCCTCTTAGGGCAGTTAAACCAAGCCTAGCCTAAGTCGTTGAGGTCTAATAGCCGGCGGGATATACGTCACACCGAGTACCAGCCCTAGCAAGGGTGCCGACGCTTCAATGGACCGGCCACCCCATCACCATTATGGGGTAGCGGCCGGGAAATCGCTGATCAGTAGTTGTTGCAGGAACCGGCAACCTGGTTGATCAGGACGGTGTACTCCTGAACCGCGGGCATGCCCCTGACCTCATTGACCATCTGCTGGCGCTTTGCGCGCGGCGACGCCACGAACTGCTGCAGCCAAGCACCTGCGATCGGGTTCGCATTCACCTGCTGTGCCGCCGCGGGCGACTGTTCGTTCAGCGCCGCCATGATCTGCGGGTAGGTGCATGTGGTGTTCACAATGGCGGTCACGTCCGGGTCGGCGGACGCGATTCCACCACCGGCAACCAGCGACAACGCCAGCGCGCCAGAACCAACAATCAACTTCGCCGTCACGGCCATTTTCGTCTACCTTCCGCCAGTTCCCCCGACGTCCATATCGACAATCGGCGAGATTCCGTTACGCACAACGCTAGCAGGAACACCAGAGTCCTTAGACTTGCTATCTACCAGGCCATCGACTCCAAATGAGAGCTCCGCCAACACGAATGACCCGCCCATTGAGTGATGCAGCACACGTTTATATGGCCGAAGGTCACTAGCAGAGGGGCTTTTGGCCCATAGGAGCCACGATGAACTGTCAATAGCGTTGGGGCAGGAGCAATCGCCCTATCGCACATCGGAGGAGCCATGACCACCCCGACGTCACATCCCCACATTCTCGTCGGTATCGATGGATCGACCTCGGCGCTGCATGCCCTGACATGGGCAGGCGCTGAAGCCCAGCGTCGGAACCTGCCTTTGACGTTGGTCCACACCATCGACCAGAGCAGCCTCGGTCAGGGGTTCAACCGGGGAGCCTCAGCGAGCTTCTTTCATCATCTGGAGACCGACGGGGCGGAGTTCCTCAGTCAGGCCAAGGACCACGTCTACGCGCTGCACCCGAATGTCGAAGTGTCCACGGTCAAGGCCACCGGCAAGCCGGTATCGATCCTCATCGAATTGTCCAAAAATGCCCTCCTGACGGTGCTCGGCTCCAGCGGGCTGGGCGGATTCACCGGGATGATGGCCGGCTCGGTCTCGGTGTCAATGACCGCGAAGGGGCACAGCCCGGTTGTCGTCGTCAGGGAATCACCGGTACCGGCGGGCGGCCCGATTGTCGTGGGTGTCGACGACCCCGATTCGAGCGACGGCGCGATCGCGTGGGCATTCGAGGAGGCCGCGATGCGCGATACCGAGCTTGTGGCGGTTCATGTGTGGAACAACATTCCTCCCGGATACGTGTACGCCTACACCGCGTGGAGTGCGATGAACTCAGACGAGGAGCAGCAGCGCCAGGAGCGGCTTCTTGCCGAGCGGCTGGCCGGATGGCAAGAGAAGTACCCGAATGTTCCGGTTCGCCGTCGTGTGACGGTCGGGCACCCCGCCGACGTTCTGCTCAACCAGGCCGCAGGCGCTCAGTTGATCGTCACAGGAAGTCGCGGGCGCGGCGATATCGCGGGCTTCTTCCTCGGATCCACCAGCCATGCACTGATACACAAAGCCACCTGCCCGGTGCTGGTGACGCCTCGGTCGTAGTCTCGCAGGGTGACCACCGCCCTGAAGGAATGGAGCGCGGCGGTGCATGCCTTACTCGATGGCCGACAGACAGTCCTGCTACGCAAGGGCGGAATTCACGAGAAGCGCTTCACGCTTGCCGATTCACGGTTCCTGTTCTTTCCGACGGCCGCGCACGGTCACGCCGAGCGGGTGCGACCGGAACATCACGAACTGCTGGAACGCGCCGCCGCCGATAGCACCGAAGCGCAGGTCGTGGTGCGCGCCGGGGCCGAGGTGGTTGCCGCGATCGAGGTCGACCCACCCTGAGGCGCTCGAAGAGATTGCCGGACTGCATATCTGGACTACCGCATCAATTCGTGCGGATCGCTTGGATTTTCGGCCCAAGCACCGTCTCACGGTACTGGTCGTACGCGCGTACCCCTTGGTCGAGCCCGTTCGAATTCACCGTGGAGATGAACATCGCGGCTGCGCCAGCTGGGTACAACTGGAAGCGGACCCGCAATGGGCCGCACCGATACACACGGAATCAACACTGGCCCGGATCGCTCACCGAGTCCGCGAATCCGTCGGTGGGTAAGGCAGTTCAGGCGTGGGCGTTCCACCGATCGCGTCGAGCCAACGCCGTCGCACCGGACCCCACCGGCGATCAAATTCCAGGGCTCGCTGCCTGGCCCGCGTGAATTTCGCCGACGTGTAGCGCCACCGCGCCCATGGGGATGTCGGACGGGCGAGAACGGCGGCCACCCACGCGATGGGAGCCAAGAAGATCCCCAGCATCGCGGTGGGATACTTGCCTTTCAGCGCGGTGATCGCGACCAGTGCCAGGTGAATCAGCAGCAACAGCATCGCCACGCCGCGTGCGATGGCGATGACGCCGGTCAGACCGTCCACGTTCAGCGGTGAAACCCCGACCGCCGCCAGACCAATGCAGGACGGTGGCCAACGTGACCATATCCACCGACAGCTGTCCCTCGTTCGACCAGTAGACATCCTCCAAGTGGAAGATCATCGCGAACTCGTCGAGCACCAACGACGCGCCGATCCCCACCAACAGGCCCGCCAGATAGGTCCATACCGACAAGGGGGGAGAGCCCAGGGCCGTGAAGCCGCCGATGATCAGCAGTACCACGCCCGGCACCGAATGGTGGATGTGCACGCCGCCACCGGAAATGTTGTGAAAGGGGCCCTTGTCGTCGCGGATGAGCCGAGTAATCGTGCGGGTCACCGCAAAGGTGACCACGAATGCCACGAAGCCCAGCAGCAAGGGACCCTTGTAACCATCCACCACGTCGTAGTGCCACCAGGTACTCAGCCAGGCCACGTTCGGATGCTAGCGGGTTGACAGTCCGTCCATGCAGGGAAAACAAGGGGGCACCCCCATAACGACTCCGGTCAAAGTAAGGTCGCCCTTGCCCAGCGCTGGGACCAGGCCCGCGCGCGAGTGAGGGAGTGCTGTGACCGCCCAGCCGGATTTTTCGTTGATCGTCGGCTACGGCACCGATATGGGCAACGCGGAGGACGCTGCCATGTCGTTCTCCGAAGCGCTGGAGGAGGCCACCGGGATCAAGTCCGAGGCGGTCGAACTCAACCAGGTCGATATCGCCGAGCTGCAATCGGCATCACACTTCGTAGTGGTGGTTTCGACATTCGGCGACGGCGAATTCCCCGACAACGCGCTGCTGTTCTGGGAGGCGATAAGCGCCGATGCGGCCGGCCGGCTTGAGCATCTGAATTTCGCGGTGCTCGCACTCGGTGACAGCAGCTACGAATTCTTCTGCAACGCCGGCCTGTTGCTCGACGAGCGCCTGCATGCCTTGGGCGCGACGCGGCTGACCGAACGCGTCGATATCGACGGGCCCTACCTTCAACCGTCCAAGGAGTGGACCACAGATCTGGTGAAGCGACTATCGGCGGGGCATATCAGTTCCGCGGAACCTGCCGTCGTCGCCGAGGCGCCCGCACAGCCTAAGCGCGAGCGCAACGAAACCGTCGAGGCCCGGCTTGTCGTCAACCGACTGCTCACCACCGCCGAATCCGACAAAGAGGTGCGCCATTACGAGGTGGACCTAGCAGGCTCCGGAATCTCCTACGAGGCAGGTGATTCGATTGCCGTGCATGCCTCCAACGATCCGGCCCTGGTCGCCGCCATACTCGCCGAGCTACGCGTCGAAGCCGCGCACCGCGTGACCGGTCACGCGGAGCCGCTCGGCGAGCTGTTGTCCGATCATCTGGAGATCCGCACCCCCTCCCGGACTCTGCGGGCGTTGGTGGCCACCCGCACCCACAATGCGGACGCGATTGCCGCACTAGGCGGCGATGTCAATCCGGCGCCGGGTTCGTGGTTGTACGGCAAGGATGTCCTCGACCTGATCAAGCTGGGGGAGTTGACCGTTGACGAGCTGGTGGACAATCTGCGCCCGCTTCAGTTCCGCGATTACTCCATTGCGTCAAGCCCGGCCGTTCACCCCGATACCGTTCACCTAACCGTTGCGACAATCCGGTACACCGACGCCGACCGCACGTATGGCGGTGTGGCGTCTACGTTCCTGGCCGACCGTGGGCAGACGGTGCGGGTACATCTGCGGCCAAACCACACCTTCCGGCTGCCCGCACCCGACGTCCCGATCATCATGGTCGGGCCGGGAACCGGGATCGCACCATTTCGTGGTTTCCTCCAGGAACGTCAGGCCGCAGGTGCGTCGGGACGCTCGTGGCTGTTCTTCGGGGACCGGCGCCGCGCCACCAGTTTTCTTTACGGCGAGGAGTTACAGGGCTTTGTCGACTCGGGCACCCTGACTCGACTCGATCTTGCGTTTTCCCGCGACGGGTCCGAGGGTTATCCCAAACAGTATGTCCAGCACCGTATGTCGGAGAGCGCAGCAGAACTGTTCGCCTGGCTCCAGGATGGCGCGTATCTGTATGTGTGCGGCGATGCCGACCAGATGGCCAAGGATGTCGACGCCACATTGCACGACATCGTGGCCTATTGCGGCGGGCTCGGCGCCGCCGGAGCACATGCGTACGTCAACGACTTGATCAAGAGCCACCGATACGTGCGCGACGTCTACTAGAGCGTCAACCTACGAGCGCACCGGGATTTCGCGCAGCGCCAAGATCGCGTCAATCTCACGGCGAAGCCTGTCGTGGTTGAAGGGCTGCAGACCAAGACCGGAGCCCGCGCGTGTGGCGAGCCGGGCGAACAGGTCAACCGTGTGTCGCAGTGCCTTGACGGTGTCATCGGCCCGAAAGTGACCCCAGCACTTGTTGAGTTCATCGTGGATATCGCTATCCACCCACCTGTTCATCCCGGCGCCCAGGTACCGCGTGTCGTGGGCGGTGCCGTACCGAATCAGGTGATCCCATTCGATCATCCGCAGCAGCTCTTCCTTGAGGTCTTGGTCACGTAGCTTAGCTGACCAGAGTTCTTCGCGCACAACGGCTTTCGCGCACATCAGGGCGGCGGCATAGCCCCAGTGCACGCATTCCTCGAACTCTTCTTCGTCAGGTAGCTCGCCCTGCGGTGTGCTTACCGAATCCGGGTCGGGTGCGTGACCGTCCTTGTCGAGCAAGACCTGGAAAGGCCTGTCATGCTCCATCGTGGATAGATCTTCAGTAGGAATCAGGGTGAAGTCGAGCTTGCCGCCCGCGTAATAGATCAGCCGGGTCGGGTACCCCGAGTCCTCGTCTTCCAGACGCTCGACCACGAGGACCTCGCCCAGCCCTGACCACCAAGACTCCTGGTCCGCCAAGTCATCGGGGTCGGAGGCATAGAGCTCGATATCCCGGTCCGACAGGGGATGCGCGTCCCCATTGGCGCCGGATCCGGTGACGATGACCGCCCGGACTGCGTCCGTCTCGGCCGCCCATCCGACCAACCGCTCAAGTACCTCAGCGTAATTCACGCCTACATCCTTAGCGGTGGAAGCCGTCTTCTCAAGACCTTTTCACATGTCATTGTCAACTGCGGCAACGTTGGTGAACGATCGATGTTGAAAACATTTCACGTCGGTGTACGCACGTTCCGTTAGCAACGCACGCCGCCCCCCGGACCGCGATAGAAACGGAAATCATGCGGTAACAACAAGTTTGATTGGGGTGCTCAGCAACGCATCAATGGAGTCGTCCCACGCCGAGACCCTGGTCGTGACGGCGGACGGATCGAATCGGCCGCTCGCGACCAGATCCAGTACGCGGGGGATGTGCGGGCGAGCGTGAGCTCGGCCGGTGTGGAAGGTGCAGCAGCGTGAGTACATCGCCAAGAGTGGGAAGGCCACATCTTCGCGCTGCACGCTCACGCTGGTACAGACTCCGTCCGGGCTCGTCGCATTGATTGCCGCGCGCAGGGCGGTGGGAACACCAGAGGCCTCCACAGTGATCGGAAACCTTCCAACCCGCGCATCGGCCGCCCCTTCGGTCGGCTCGGCACCCAATGTGGCTGCGATAGCCAGACGTTCCGGGTCGGTATCCAGATAGGCCACGCGGGATGCTCCAAGGGCCACCGCCAGGCCGGCGGCATACAGGCCGATCGACGACGCAGCCTGCCCGCCCAGAATGAGAACCTCCGCATCGGGCGCGGCGGCGAGCTGCGGGCCCACGGCTCGGAACGCGTCAGGGATGTTGTCACTCGCACTGGCTACCGCGACCGGATCGATCCCCGTCGGCAGCGGAACGAGCATCGCGTCGGCGTGCGGCACGCGAGCCAGATCTGCCCAAAGACCGCCCCACTCCAGGCCGCCCATGGAACCCAGGCCATAGCTCGACATCATCGGGTGGTTGGCGCAGTTCCCGGTGCGGCCCTGCACACAGGGATGACAGGTACCGCAAGAGATTTGAAAAGGCACCACAACACGGTCGCCGACAGCGACGGTGCGAACCTCATCGCCAACGGCCACCACCTCGGCGACCCCTTCATGTCCAAAGGGGAACGGCCCGGGCAGCGGGAACGCACCACGCAGCACCGCCGGATCGAGATCGCATGTCGCGAGCGCCACCGGCCGGACCAGCGCTTGCCAGGGCCGGTCAATGATGGGTTCGGGGCAGTTCTCCCACCGCAGACTTCCGGGGCCGTCCAGCATCAGTCTCCTCATTCGACCAGTCTCGCTAGAACGTTCTTTCTAGTCAAGTATCAAATGCGAGAAGGTCCAAGCCTTACGGTTGTCCCATGGCATCTGATTCGAAGCGGCGAGTCGAGGTGGCGGCCGCCGAGCTGCTGGCACGGCACGGGTACCACGGATTTGGATTGAAGGCGCTCAGCGAAGCGGCCGGGCTGCCGTATGGCTCTATCTACCACCACTTTCCGGGGGGTAAGGAAGAAATCGCCATCGCGGCGATAACTGGAACCGGAAAATTGGTCGGCCGAATGATCCAGCAGGCGTCCGAGGATGTATTCGTCACGTCGACATCGTTATTCGATTTCATGGCGTCCAAACTGTCCGGTTCACAATGGATGAGTGGCTGCCCGGTCGGCACGCCAGCACTCGACGGGGGCAGCGAGGTCGATGCCATCCGGGCCGCATGCGCATCGGCGTTCGATTCCATGGAGAACGGGTTCAGCACACTCCTAGAGGATCTCGGCCTACCGAAGCCAGACGCACAGGGCATCGCCCTGACCGTGGTCGCGGCCTACGAGGGCGCCACCTTGCTCGCCCGTGTGCGCCAATCGCAGGCCCCGCTCGAGATCGTTTCCATACAGGTCGCCCGGTTAATCCGCTCCGCCATACAAGACGCGGCACTCAAGGAGTGATTGACGCCGAACCCGCTTTCGTCGATTCGAGGAGGGCTAGAACCTCAGCGGTGGTACCTATTTGGCCGATGAGGGGAAAGATCTTGTCGACGGTGTGCCGATGCGCGGGCTTCTTGCGGCTTGTGGTGACTCATCGCGCACCGGACTGTCATTAAGTCCGGAAGTCATGGAATCCGAGGTCATCTACGCCTGCCAGAGCGCGGTCAAGAATCAGTTGAAGGACCCGGATAGTGTGCACTTCTCGAGCTGGGAAGCATGGGAAGTAACGACGGGAACACCCATGGGCGCGCTGACGTATTCCCCGGAGTTGGGCGACAAGTTCTATAACAGCGTGGGAGTGGTCAACGCCGCGAACAGCCTTGGCGGATATGTTGGCGACAAGCCGTACGTGTGCGATGGGGTCATCAGCCACGACGGCACGACATACGTTCGTGCGCGCCCGGTGTCGATCCTCGGATCTGATTCCTAATCCGAAGTGAGAACTCAGAAACTGACTTCGCCACGTATCCGGGCGTGCGTCATACCTCCTATCCATAAGGCGCCCACACCGTCCCGGCTCACTCGTATCCGGCCGGTATAGCCGAGGGCAGTGCCCTGTGCGGCCACGTATTCCGATGGGAAGACTCCTGCATTTACCAGCCATACCGCCAAACCCGCGTTCAGGCTTCCCGTGACCGGATCTTCCGGTGCACCCGGATAGAAGGCGCGCACTTCGAAATCCGCTGGGCCGCCAGCGGGATGCGGCCCGATCACGCCCACACAATACTCACCGAGGGCCGCGAAGTCGGGTTGCAGATGAAGCACGGTCGCCGCAGAGCCCGTCAGTATGCCGATCCATGGAATCCCATTGTCCAGCCACGCCGCGTCCACGACATCAGCCGCGTCAAGGCCCAATGCGTCAGTAATCGCGGCAAGCGCCGCAGGATCGACCGCGCCCGTCCGAGAAAGCGGCGGTGCCGCGAACGCGATCTGATCCGCGGCAACTTTTATCGGAATGTTCCCAATTCCGCACTCCTGCACAACCTGCGCACTTGATACCGAGGGGCGCTTGGTATCGAGCCAAGCTCGACAGGAGCCCAGGGTTGGGTGTCCCGCGAAGGGAAGCTCGCCACCGGGCGTAAAGATCCGCAGTCGGTAGTCCGCTTCCGCAGCGGTGGGTGCCAACAGGAAAGTTGTTTCCGCGAGATTGGTCCAACGCGCAAACCTCTGCATCTGGGCGGTGCTCAGATTGTCAGCGTCATGCACCACGGCCACTGGATTACCGCCAAATGCGGCGCCTGCGAACACGTCCACCTGACTGAACAAATACTTGCTGATACGGCAATCCTTCCTCGAGGCCCTTTCCTCAGTTAGCTTTTCGGTGTTTCCGCCACCCTCAGCTCGGCCCAGTCGTAGATAGCCATGAGCAGGGGCGCCAGTTCACGCCCTGCCGCGGTGAGGCGATAACCACCGTTGTCATGCTCGATAATTGCGAGCTCCCGAAGCTCCCGCAGTCGCGTGTTCAACGAACCCGGATTAGTCTCACATGCCTGTTGAAGCGCACGAAAGGACAGCGGGTCGCGCCGAAGTTCCCACAGGATGCGCAATGCCCCTCGACGGCCGAGAACGTCGAACACCACCATGATTGGCCGCGCCGAGGTCGAGCCGCGCACGGGTTGCACACTCTTCGACGTATTCATGCTTTACATTTTGTAGCACACCCGGATAGTGTGCCACCATGATTCGCTATAATAATCATAGCACTCGAGTGACCCCTGCGCCCGCGCCGCTTCCTTCCGATATTCAAGCGGCCATCGACGCGATCATGCGCGGGCAACCCCCGCTTGTCTTGTTCACCACATTGGCCCGTGACCGACGCCTGTTCTCGAAGTTCTTCAGTTCGGGGCTGCTGGACCGGGGCCACCTGAGCATCCGTGAACGAGAAATAGTCATCGACCGGGTGACCGCAGCCTGCCATGCTGAGTACGAATGGGGCGTGCATGTGTCGACCTTCGCGGACAAGGCTGCGTTGAGCGAGGCCCAGATCAAATCATTGGCCACCGGCGAAGCCGACGACAACTGCTGGACCGACAAGGAGCGCATACTCATTCGGCTCTGCGACAGCCTGCACAACTCCTGCGATGTTGACGACGACCTGTGGGACGACCTCACCGGTTGCCACTCTGACGAAGCGATCATGGAACTGCTCATGCTCGCCGGCTTCTATCGCACCGTCAGTTATCTCGTCAACGGACTTCGGTTGCCACTCGAGCCCAACGCTCGACGATTCACAGACTTCCGAGATTGAAAGGGCTTCATTGTTTGGTATTCCACTGTGCGGCAACGTGAGCGACTGCTTCACTTGTGTTCCGATCCGTTTGCTCGCCACAGCAGCGCCGCCCCTGCGACCCCCGTACCGATTCCGATCACCCCGGATACCAGGTGTGCGGCAGTCACGCTGGCGAGGGTCCCCGTGTGGGCCACGCTGGCACACGCGGCAATTCCAACAGCCAGGCCAAGCTGGCGAGATGCGTTGGCGGCTGCACTTGCCGTTCCCGCGTATCGCACCGGCGCGGCAGCCATTGCCACTGCAGGCAGGGCCGGAGACACCACCCCGGCACCTAACCCGCTGAGGAGCGGAAAGGGGAGTAGGAGTCTCCAGTCCGCAACAGCCTCCAAGGCAAGCACACTGAGCGCCGCCACGCCTATCAATATCGTTCCGCCCCCTAATCTCCAGCCAGGGTGGATGGCATGGAGGCGATGACTTCCAAAGCCCGATACGGCAATGAACACCAGGACTTGGCAGACAATCACGAGCGAGGTTGCCAGAGAGCCCAAGCCGAGTTGGGCCTGCATCCACGTGGCAAGTACAGGAAGCGATCCGAACGCTGCAAAGTAGTAGCCGAACGCCGTAAGCATCACGCCAACGAGACCCGGTGCACCAAACAAACCCAGCGGGAGAATCGGCTGAGCACTCCTGTACTCGGCCACCAGGAACACCCCGCCCGCAACGACGGCAACGAACCATCCGACAGCCGCACGCCCTGCCTCCCAGCCTGATTCGCCGGTGACAATCACTGCGTAGACCAAGCTGGTCACGCAGGCCGTGATGGCGATGCTTCCAGACCAGTCGAAGCGCTCGTTGTGGTGTCCTACCTCATCACCGACGGGGAAGGCCCGCATGGACAAAACGAGAGCGATCACGCAGAGCGGGAGTGTGCCGATGAAAATCCATCTCCACCCAACATATTCGGCAAGCATTCCTCCGCCGACCGTCCCGATCGCCGATGCGGCACCAGAAACCGCACCCCATATCGCGAATGCCTTGGCTTTCTGTCTGGGATCGCCATAGCTGCGACCGATCAACGGCAGAATGGCCGCGAATGCCGCAGCGCCGCCGAATCCTTGTGCGGCACGGGCACCTATCAACCAGGCCGGGGACGGCGCAATCCCGCACGCCACGGTTGCCGCGCCAAAAATGGCCAGCCCCATCACGTAGATCCGGTGTTCTCCGAACATGTCGCTGAGTGCGCCGGCGCCGAGCAACAAACCCGCCAGCGCGACGGTGTAGACGTCAATGATCCATTGCCGCTCGCCAAACCCGGCATTCAGATCCATGCCGATAACAGGCAGCGGAACCGTCACGATCGTGGTGTAGAGGAGCAACAGGAACGTACTCAGACAGCACGCAACCAGCGGCAACCACGAAGAGGTTGACGCTGGGTACCGCATGAGTGCAACAGATTCAGAGGTCTCGGTGGAGAACTTGCGCATCACAGCTAGCCACTGTGCGGTAATGTCCTTATTCATGTAAACCATTACATTGCGCCACGACCAGGGGATCAGATTGGGCGAGGCTATGTATGTGCTGATCACCCCAGAATCGACGAGAGCGGGGAGTTCGGTCACGGCGTTACACATCACGACTGATCACTGTTAGGTAGAGAGTCTGTGCATGTAAACCATTACGACGTACTGCTTCTGCATGCCGTGATTGATTTGGTCAACGAACCGCCCACGAGCCCAACTGGCCTGAACCGCAGGTGGCTTGATGCCGGTCTGCCCGTCGAAGATCGCCCCGACACCCGGGATCTGAGCGCCGTGCAGGAGTACCTGCAGTCGTGGTCACTGCTGATCGATGCTGACACCGAGCAAGCGAGAGTCGCGCAGCTGAACATGATGCTTGCGCGCTACACAACGCACCCGATTGTGACCGGGCATGATGGCAGCCAATGGCATCTGCATTTCCGGCCCGACGATGCCAGCTTCTCCGGAATACTCACCGCGGCCTGTACCGCGGCCATCGCGCGGTATCTCACCGATCGTGGAGTCCAGCGGCTCGGTCGGTGCGCACTCCCCGAATGCTCGAACGCCTACCTCGACCACAGTCGCCCGGGGCGGCAACGATATTGCTGTCACACCTGCGCCAATCGCGACGCGGTACGACGTCACCGTAAGGCGACCGCCGGGGCGAACCGGCCCGTAGTGCACGCAAGTCAGATCGGTTAGCGTGACGCAATGACCGTTTACGCCATTGCCCAGCTGCGTTTTACAGACCGCGCCCAGTACGACAAATACCAAGCGCGATTTCTCGACGTGTTCAGGAAGTACTCGGGAACCTTACTCGCGGCGGACGAGTCGCCGCGGATTATTGAGGGCGCATGGGACCGAGAGAAAGTTGTGTTGATGTCGTTTCCGGATGAAGCCGCTTTTCGGTCCTGGTCGGAATCAACTGATTATCAAGAGATTTCGATCGATCGGCGAGCCGGCTCGGATGCGGTAGTCGTTCTCGTCGAAGGCCTGGGCTAGTACCTGCCGCCTTGGCACTGCGCTAGTAAACCGCGAGAAGCATTAGTTTCGAACAATATTCGCCATTCCATCGCGATCCGTAGATCGGTCAGTGCTGCGCCGAACCTTCCGGGCCATGAGCCAACAGCATGTCGACCAGCTGCTCGATCAGCTCGTCCTCGCTGACCTCAACGTCCCGATGTAGCCACGCTGTGACGGCCTGCCCAACGCCCCCGACGATGAAATGAGCCAGCACAGGCAGGTTTCCCTGATCGTCGCGGCGGAACCAGTGACGCAGGTGCTGGGCGAATAGCGAGACGAACATCGCCGTCGCTTCGAACCTGCGGCGAACCAGCAGCGGGTTCACCTGGGTAGGGCTGTACAACAGCTGCCCGATGCGGCGATCGGCGTTGACGGCCCGCACCACGCTGGTGATGCCCGCCCGCACCTGCAGACGGGGCGGAGCAGCTGCCACCTCTGCCTCGATGGTGGACGCCAGGCCCTCGACCGCCCAGTCGAAGATCGCGATGGCGTACTCGTCCTTGTCGGCGAAACTCTCGTAGAAGTACCGCTGCGCCAGACCGGAGCGCTGACACACGGTGCGCAGCGTGAGGTCGCCGAGCCCATCCGGGGCGCCAAGGATGTCCAGGCCCACCTCCAGCAGCCGTTGCCGGCGCCGGGCCAGGCGCTCGTCGGCGGGGAGGCCGCTGTACGAGCGGCCGGCTGGAGACGACACCTACCCAGTCTTGCAGGAGCCGGTGTTGCCTGGGAAAGGAACGGGCATTAATCTGAATGCACTTGCATCCAGATCCGACGTAATCATTGCTTCGACCACCGCAGACTCGACACAACGGAGTGCACATGGACCTGGCCTTCTCGGCTGAGGAAGAACAATTCCGCACCGAAGTCCGGGAGTTCCTGGACGAGAATCTCTCCGAGAACCTCCGAGCCGCCGGACGTTTGCAGACCAGCGTGTACAGCGATCACGCGGCGAGCATGCAGTGGCAGGCGATCCTGCAGGAGAAGGGGTGGGCCGCGCCGGCCTGGCCGGTGAAGTACGGCGGCCGGGCCTGGAGCGTCGCGCAGCACTATATCTTCTCGGTCGAATCCATGATCGCCGGGGCACCCGCGTTGTCGCCCATGGGAATTCGGATGGTCGCGCATGCCATCGTCAAGTTCGGCACACCGGAGCAGAAGGAGTTCTTCCTGCACCGCATCCTGACAGGAGAGGTGTTCTTCTGCCAGGGATACAGCGAGCCCGAGTCCGGGTCGGACCTGGCCTCGCTGCAAATGTCGGCGGTCTCCGACGGCGACGACTTGGTCCTCAACGGATCCAAGATCTGGACCACCCACGCGCGCGAAGCGAATTGGATGTTCGCTCTTGTGCGCACCACCAAGGGCCCCAAGAAGCAGCTCGGTATCACCTTCATTCTGATCGACTTCACCTCACCCGGTATCGACGTCAAACCGCTGGTGATGAGCTCAGGGGAGGAGGTACAGAACGTGGTGTTCTTCGACAATGTGCGCGTCCCCAAGGCAAATGTTCTCGGCGAGATCGACGACGGGTGGACCGTGGCGAAGTACCTCCTCGAGTTCGAACGTGGCGGCGGGGCAGTGGCCCCCATGCTGCAGGTTGGTCTCGATCAGCTGAGTACGGACGCGCAGTCGGTACCTACCGAGAACGGCACCCTGGCCGACGATCCCGTGTTTCGCGCCAAGCTCGCCGATCTCGCGATTCGAGTCGATGTGCTGGAGGTTCTCGAACACCGGGTGCTGGCGGTAGTCGCCGGTGGCGGCAATCCGGGCACAGCCTCCTCGATGCTCAAGATCCTCGGCACCGAGCTGTCGCAGGCTTTGACCACGCTCACGTTGGAGGCCGCGGGTCCGCGTGGTCGGGTGTATCAGCCTCACGTCACAAAGCCGGGTGGTCCGGTGGTCGAGTACACGCCGCCCGCCGATGGGTATCGCAGCGGCGAGCTGTGGCAAGCAGTGGCGCCGCTGCACTATTTCAACGATCGGGCCGGGTCAATCTACGCCGGCTCCAACGAGATTCAACGCAACATCCTCGCCAAGGCCCAACTCGGCCTCTGACAGACAAGAGCGAAAATCACCATGGATTTCAGCCTCACCGATGAACAACAACTCTTGAAGAACTCCGTATCGGACTTCCTGTCGAATCGGTACGCCTTGGATACCAGCCGACGTGCGGCGCGCTCGGACACCGGCTGGCAACCGCAGGTGTGGAAGTCCTTCGCCGAAGAGCTCGGGATCCTTGCCGCGCCTCTGCCGGAGAGCCGTGGCGGCCTCGGTGGTGGCGCCGAAGAAGTTCTCGTCATCTGCGAGGTGCTCGGACAGCATCTCGTCGTCGAACCGTTCATCGGCACAGTGGTGCTCGGTGGCGGTCTGCTGCGCCGGTCGAATTCCCTTGTTGCCAATGACCTTATCGGTGGTATTGCCGCCGGTGACGTGGTGACTGGATTCGCAGCCCTGGAACCCACTTCGGGCCAGTCGTTCCATTCGGTGCGCACGACCGCGCGGCGCGAAGGCCAGGACTGGGTGCTCGACGGAGAGAAGATCGTGGTCAGCGATGCACCGATCGCGACGCACCTGATCATCACCGCACGAACCTGTGGCGATCACACCGATACGTCCGGTCTCACACTGTTCGCGGTACCGTTCGATCCCGCAAGCCCACCCCAGGGAATCGGGGCACATCACTACCGGACAATAGACGACCACCATGCCAGCGACCTGGTGATAGCCGGCCTGCGCGTGCCTGATTCGGCGCGAATCTCGGAGGTGGACCAGGCGTGGCCGGTGATCGATGCGGCGCTCGACGAGGCCACTGCGGCCACGGTGGCCGAGGCCGTTGGCATGCTGCGCAAGGTGCTCGCCGATACGGTCGGATACACCAAACAGCGGCAGCAGTTCGGGGTGGCGATCTCCAATTTCCAAGCGTTGCAACATCGCATGGTGAATATGCATATCGAGGTCGAGCAGGCGGTCGCGGCTTCCTATCTGGCGTCACTGAATCTCGATGGCCCGCGTCGCACCCGCGCGGTGTCGGCCGCCAAGGCGACGATCGCACGTGCGGCACGTCTGGTGGGGCAGGAGGCCGTCCAGCTTCATGGCGGCATGGGCATGACCGAGGAGCTGGCCATCGGACACTATTTCAAGCGCCTCACCGCAATTGAGTCCGAGTTCGGCAACCGCGACTTCCACACCGCGCGATACCAGAGCGCGCGCTGTCCAGGCTTAGCCTGCGAGAATGATTACCAGGCTGAGCGTGCACGCGATGATCACCGTGCCCTAGATGTAGCTGAAGATACAGTGCTTCAACACCACGTCGCGGATGGGGACGCGGTGACGGCCGTATCGGGACACCTGATAGGTCATGCCGAGGTTGAAAGCGAAGTAGTAGAAGTCGCCGTAGCGACCACACGACGTTGATGGCCGCGGTCACCATGGCGACGGTGAGCAGACCGACCTGCCATCGCTGCAACAGCACCCACGTCAGCACGCCTGAAGTCATCCCCGCCACGAGCGCAATCCAGAATCGCTTGACACCGGTCATGGCCGCTTCTGAACAACACCATCATCCCGACATCCAACAGCGCGAACACCGGAAAAAGGACGGCACATCGTGGCTTCTCACTCTTACTCAATAAATCACACCGACTGGCCTGGGCCAGGATTCAGGTCCTACTAGGGGCGCGGCGTACTCGTCGCCGTCGTTAGAGCCGTAGTCGTGGTCGACGTCCGGTTGCTTGTCGCCGGGGCCTCGTCGCGGTCCTGCCATGCGATGAACAGGGCGGTGAATACCGCCGCCGAGAACACCGCCGCGGCAAGAAACCAGAGGATCGGCCGCTGGAACCAACGCATCGGTTCTGTATCGCGATAGTCACCCGGCGCCGGGCTGAACATCACATCGGGCCGTGCTTCCGTCGTCGGCGCCGAGTAGTCCAGGTACTCCTCTAGTTCCGGAGATGTATCGGCTTCGGACCAGGCCAGGCCGCCGGATTCGACGGTGTCGATAGGCACCGATGCCGGGCTCTTGGCGGTTTCCTCACCCGCGGGCACCGGCCGCATCATGGTCGCTTCGGGAGACCGCATTGTTGCGTCCGCAGAGGGCGTTTCGGCGGGTTGACCGGCCATGAGCGCAGCACCGTACGCCGCGGCGAGCTGAGGCTGCGGTGCGGCGACGATCGGGCATCGCAGTCGTTCGGAAAGTTGTTGAGTGACAAGGGGGATACCGGAGCCACCACCAATGGTGAGGACAGCGCTGACGCCCGCAGGTGTGATGTTGTGGGATTCCAAGGTTTGCTGGACCTTGCCGATCAATACCGAAAGCGGCTCGCGGATCAGCTCTTCCAGCTCGCTGCGGGTGAGCCGCACATCGGCGGACAGCCCCGGCAACTCAACCGGAATAACCGTCGTGGTGTCGGTCGACAGATGCTCCTTGGCGGCGCGACAGCGATCACGCAAGCGCGTCAACGCTCCCAGCGCGGCCGTTCCATCCGGATCCTGATTGAGGCCGGTCAAGACCTGTGCCAAAAGTTCCTGGTCGATCCGCTGCCCGGAGAAGTCACGAAAGCGCACGGTCTGGCCTATCGGTGCACCGTTGCGTGCCGGGTCGGCCAGCGTGATGCTGGTACCGGTTCCGCCGAAATCGCAGACCACGACGACACCATGATCGGGGACACGATCATGCACGCTCAACAGTGCGGCGCGTGCGTCCGGTACCAGCTTCATGGGCTGACCGCCCGGCGCCAGCGCGGGCACCTTGTCTATGGCGGCGCGCAACGCGGCAATGGCGGGCGCACCCCAATGCGCGGGTATCGCAGCCGCGAGTGCCGGTGGACTGTCGAAGTTCGCGACCACGGCCGCGTCGGCGATCATGACCCTGATGGCCTCGGCCATCACCCAGTCGGCACTGTGCACGGATCCGTCCGCGCCGACGATTCCCACCGGGTCACCAACGCGGTCGACGAACCCGGCGAGCCCCAGACCTGGCTCGATGGGGACACCAACTTCCGAGGGCCGGTCCTCATGCAGGGTGAGCAGTGAGCTTCTCACGACAGGAACGCCGCCCGGGTCGCCATCGGTAGCAACCAGCTGTGTAGCCCCGATCGACATTCCGAGTGAGTTCATTCCCTACCTGTTCGCCTGTTCCTTGGTGATTCTAGGCGGGCCATCGCAGGGGAGAGGCCTAGAGGGCGTGTGCATCGATGATGGCGGCGGCGAATTCCCGGGGCGCTTGCGGGACGTTGTGTCCGATCCCGTTGAGTACGCGGTGTGCGTACTTCCCGTGGACATCTTTCGGTAGGTAGCCCCATCCTTGGCCGGACCATCGAAATCACTACCGATCGTGATGGTTGGTACGCCGATGGTGGGCTTGGCCGCCAGCTGGCCTCGACGGCGTCATAGCGCGGCCCGCCTTTGGCCAGCCCGAGCCGCCACCGATAGTTATGGATCACGATGTCGACATGGTCGGGGTTGTCGAATGCCGCGGCCGAGCGCTCATAGGTGTCGTCGTCGAACTTCCACGTCGGTGAGGCGTTGTGCCAAATGAGCTTGTTGAAGTCGCGGGTGTTCTGGCGATAGCCGCGCAGGCCGCGGTCAGTGGAGAAGTAGTACTGATACCACCAGCCCAGCTCTGCCTGCGGCGAGAGCGGCTGCTGGTTGGCCTCCAGGTTGACGATGATGTAGCCGCTGACCGGGACAAGCGCGGCCCGTCGGACGGCCCTCGTCGACGTACGCCACATTGAGCAGCCCGGCATCGATCTGTTTGAGGGGCGGGAACTCTATATGCGGGCGCGTCGCGTCGACACTGGGGCCGTTCGAGCATGCCCCAAGGGTGGTTGCACCGACCGTCGCGGCAAGCGCCGAGTTGGACATCGCCGCACCCCCACTGACCAGCGGTTGCAAATCGTCTATGCGACGATGACTGGATGGACGCAGCCAAGCTGTTCGTCGCTGGCGTGATCGTCGCCGGCGCCGCGCTATCCCTGTCGGCTCCATCCGGAGCCGATCCCGTGGTGCCGGGACCCCCGCCCGGGCCGGCGACTCCGGATGCGGCTGCGTCCGCGGCCCAACCCCTGGGTCCACCGCCGCCACCGCCAGCACAACCCTTGGTGCCAGAGATCGCAAACCCGACGTACGGCTCGGGGTCCGGGGGTCCGCTGGGTGCTATCCGCGACCTCTGGCATCAGGCCCATGACGGTCCGCTGGATACGCCCGAGGGTGTCGCCGGACGTCCCGCCGGCGCGGGCCCGGCACCTCAGTTGCCACCGGGATACATCTCCACGAACGCACCGGAGTCCTCGAACCCCGGGAGAATCCGGGACCCATATGCGGCGCCCGAACCGTCCGGACCGCCGCTGCCGCCCGGGTATCACTCCCTGAACGAGCCGCCGCCTCCCGGATACGAGCCGATAGGTCCTGCTCCCGCCGGCAGCACACCGTGAGCGGCCCGAAGATCGCAGGTGGGGTGGTGCATGACCTGCCTGCGGATTTGCGCACGGCGCTGATCGAGAACCCCACGGCGCTGGCGTTGTGGCAGGACATCACGCCGTTGGGGCGCAACGAGTTCATCTGCTGGGTCGAAGATGCCAAGCAGCAGGCGACCCGGGAGCGCCGCATTCGGCGGACCCAGGAAGAGTTGGAAGAAGGCAAGCGTAGGCCATGCTGCTGGCCCGGGTGCAAGCACCGCGAGCGCACCGGCAAGTAATCGCCACCAGCAGAGCGCCTAGACTCAGCTAACTTACTTGTTGTCCTTCACACCTGCGTGCTGCCACGCGATAGGAGTTCGCCCCCGTGAACAGCACGTCGGAGACGCTCACGCGGGGGCTCTCCGCTCGCCATATCCGCTTCATCGCGTTGGGTTCGGCCATCGGGACGGGGCTGTTCTACGGATCGGCAGAAGCTATCCGGCAAGCGGGCCCCTCGGTACTGCTGGCGTATCTTTTGGGCGGGGCCGTGATTTACCTGGTGCTGCGGTCCCTGGGGGAGATGGCGGTACGCAGCCCAGTCGCCGGATCATTCGGCGAATATGCGACGCAATACATGGGGGCGCTGGCCGGGTTTCTCACCGGCTGGACCTACGCCCTGGAGATGGTCGTCGTCTGTCTGGCTGACGTGACCGCGTTCGGTGTCTATATGGGTTTCTGGTTCCCCGAGGTGCCCCGTTGGATCTGGGTACTGTCGATCATCTTCTTCGTCGGCGCGATAAATCTCCTGAGTGTCAAGGTGTTCGGCGAGGTCGAGTTCTGGCTCAGCTTGGTGAAGGTCCTGGCCATCGTGGCGATGATCGGTGGCGGTATCGCAATCCTGCTGTGGGGGACATCCACCGATCACGGTGCACCGCAGGGGGGCGCAAATTTGTGGAACGACGGCGGGTTCTTTCCCCATGGGTTGGCGGGGTTCGTGGGCAGCTTCATGATCGTGATGTTTGCGTTCGGTGGTACCGAGATCATCGGGGTCACCGCGGGTGAGGCCAAAGATCCCGCGCGCACGATTCCCCAGGCCGTCAACACGGTCCCGGTGCGCATCATCCTGTTCTATGTTGTGACACTCGCGGTGATCATGTCCCTGTATCCCTGGCGGTCGATTGATTCGCAGAGCAGCCCGTTCGTCCAGATATTTGAAGGGCTGGGGTTCAATTCGGCCGCGACCGTGCTGAACGTCGTCGTGGTCACCGCGGCGTTATCCGCGATCAACAGCGACATTTTTGCCGCCGGGCGAATGATCTACGGGATGGCTCAGCGGGGCCAGGCTCCGGCGATCATGCGGCGGGTATCGCGCAACGGTGTCCCGTGGATGACCGTGGTGGTCATGACGGTGGCTTTGCTCATCGGCGTGGTGTTGAACTATGCGATTGAGGAACGCGTTTTCGTCATGATCGCCTCGGTCGCCACCTTCGCGACGATCTTTGTCTGGCTGATGATCCTTTTGTCCCACTTTAGGTTCCGGGCGCAAACGACCACCGATATATCTGCTGCCCCCGCCTTTCCGGTACCCGGCTGGCCGTACCTACAGGTGTTCGCGACCGCGTTCCTGGTGTTCGTCATGATCCTGCTGGGCTTCAGTGCGGATACCCGAGTTGCACTCTTCGTCGGGGCAGTCTGGCTGCTGTTGCTCACCGTCGGCTACCGAGTATCACGCCAGACTGGGTGATGCAGGGGGCCTACAGTTGAAGGGCGCTCGCACAGCTCACGTAAGGAGTTGCTCGTCATGACGGACATATCCGCGTTCTCCGAGTTGGTCGCCCTCGATCACGGCCTATGCGTGTTGAGCACGGTGCGCCGCGACGGCAGTGTTCAGTCGTCGGTGATCAATGCCGGCGTCATGCCGCATCCGCGCACCGGCGAACCGGTCGTCGCGTTGGTAGCGGCAGGGGGCACCAGAAAGCTGGAGCATCTGCGCGCCGATCCGCGCGCCACCATCGTCGTACGCGCTGGCTGGCGGTGGGTAACCGTCGAAGGCGACACCGAGATCATCGGTCCCGATGACCCGCAGCCCGGCGTCGACGGCGAGGCGCTACGACTCCTGCTACGCAACATCTTTCAAGCCGCCGGCGGTACCCATGACGACTGGGATACCTACGACCGTGTGATGGCAGAGGAACGACGAGCGGCCGTCCTCATCACAGCGCGCCGCGTCTATTCCAATCCGACGAGCGGATAGGGGGTCTCGGCTACTTCGAGGCTCTCGCGGTCCTCTTTGGGCCGTGGCTACCGGAGGGGAGCATCATCTCGGCCGTGGCGCGCAGGTGCGCCCGCGCCTCGGCAGCGGTGAGCTCATGGGAGAGCCAGCGAGACACCAGCCCCTCGGTGAGCGCATTGAGGACCGAGGCTGTGCGCTCGGCGTCCACTGTTTCGGACACCTCGCCGATGTCCTGGGTGGCACGGATGGCGGCAGTGGTTTCACGTGTCCATTCTTCGGATGTTCGCGCAAGGGGTCCGCGTATCGGTTCCTCGTAGACCGCGCAAGCACGTAACTCGTTCCAGACCAACGAGTTCTCCACCACCGCAGCGGAGTCCTGGATCTCTCCGAGAATGTGCTCAATAAGTTGGCCGCGCGATACACCGGAACCGCTGGCGGCCTGTCGGTACGCGCGCGCCTGGTCGTTGATATAGGTCAGAGCCGCCGCGAGCAGGCCATCACGGTCCTTGAAGTGGTAGTAGAGCAAGCCCGAGGAGACTCCAGCCACCCGCGCGATGTCGCTGACACGCAGGCCCCGGACACCGTTCTCGGCGATAGCGGCGGCGCTGGCCTGCAGGATCGCATCCTGTCGACTGGTCACCCGACACACTCCCTTCCGCTCTGAACAACTCGCTACATGCTAAGGAATGCTTCTGTCCCCTGCCATCAGGACAGGGCCGGCTGCTGCTGGGTGATGCAGTGGATACCACCGCCGCGCGCGAAGATCTCGCGCGCATCCACCGTCACTACTCGGCGGCCTGGATACTCTTCGCCGAGAATGTCTTTGGCGGTTTCGTCGGCTGCGTCACCGAACCGGCAGGCGATCACGCCGCCATTGACGACAAGATGGTTGATATAGCTGTAATCCACCCAGCCCTCGCTGTCACGTAGTACTTCCGGTGCCGGGATTCGCGTTATTTCCCATGGCGTTCCCCGAGTGTCATGGCTCTGCGCCAGCAGGTCGATGATCTCCTTGGTGACCTCGTGGTCCGGGTGCGCGGCGTTGTTCTGTGCGTGTACCAGCAGCCGGCCCGGCGACGGGATGGCGACCACAATGTCGACGTGGCCATTCGTGCCGAACCGCTCAGTATCACGGGTTAGCCCGCGTGGCAGCCAAATCACATGCCGCGCACCGATCGTACGTGCCAATTCTGCTTCTACCGCGGGCTTGTCCAGTCCGGGATTGCGCGCGGGATCGAGCTGCACAGTCTCGGTGACCAGTACCGTGCCCTCGCCGTCGACCTGGATGCCGCCGCCCTCGTTGACCAAGGGGGAGGAGACAATCTCTGCCCCGGCGAGCCGGCCGACAATCCCGCCGATATGTGCGTCGTTGTCCCAGCGCGCCCAGTCACAGGCACCCCATCCGTTGAATACCCAGTCCACCGCACCCAGGCGGCCGTCTGCGCCGCGTACAAAGCTGGGGCCGATATCTCTCATCCAGGCATCGTCGAGTGGCGCTTCGAACAGCTCGATCTCCCGCGAGAGATACGTGCGCGCCGCAGTGCGATCGGCCGGGTCGACGATCATCGAGACCGGCTCGAAGTCAAGGATGGCGTGCGCGACCGCGGCCCATGCGGTGCGTGCCTCGTGCGCGGATTCCGCGTCCTCGAAGACGGTCGCGCCCTGCGGCGGAAACGCCATCCAGATGCGTTCCTGCGCGGCTGTTTCCGACGGCATCCGCCAGTTCATGATGCTCGTGAACCGTAGGGGTTCGCTATATCGACGGGCACTGCCAGCCGGTCGTAGGTGTCGGGTCTACGAGTTATGTTGAAAGGGAAAAGGTCCAGCCAATCTTGGCGCTGCTCAAGGTCCAAATCCGCCACCAACACCGCCCCCGCATCGCGCGGGGCCTGTACGAGAATCCGGCCGTATGGATCGGAAATGAACGAGGAACCATAGAAGTTCACGCTTCCCTCATCGCCGAAGCGATTGGGCACGATCATGAATGTCCCCGCGGTGATCCCGTTCCCGACGATCACGTGCTGCCACAGTGGTTGAGTATCAAATGCCGGGAACGCGGGCTCCGAGCCGATCGCTGTGGGGTAGACCAGGATCTCCGCGCCCGCCAGCGAGTACATCCGCGAGACCTCGGGAAACCACTCGTCCCAGCAGGTAGGCATACCGACTGCGGCGCCAGCGAGTTCGGCCGGGCGGTACAGCGGATACGCATCTTCGGCAGGCCCGGCGCGAAAATAGGTGTCCTCGTAATAACCCGCAGTGATGGGAATGTGCAGTTTCCGGGTGCGCCCGACAAGCTCACCGCCAGGTGATACCAGGATGGCGGTGTTGTAACCGAGCCCGTCCGCGGCATCGGCACGCTCGTACAGCGACGCGTGCACCAGCACGCCGTTCTCCTTCGCGGCCTGCGCGGCAAAGGTGAAGGTGGGCCCGGACAATAGCTCCTCGGCACTGGTACCCGGGTTCGCGTCTGCCCGTACATCCGCGGGGTAACGGGACAGTGTCAACTCCGGCAGAAACACCGCTTTTGCGCCCTCTGCGGCGGCCAGCCGGATGCCTTCGAAAAGTTGGTCGCGCAGGTGCTGCGGATCAGCGAGCCAGCGGTGCTGCACCAGGCCTACACGCAACGGCGCACGCTGTGGGTCTCGCACACGCGCCGGCGAGATGGGCGGTGTGGACGCGGTTTTGACGACAAATGCCGATGCGGGCATTGCATTACCTCCTGGGGTGATCGCTCACTACAGCGACAGTAGAACAAACTGAAAATTCAGTCAATAACTCGCAAGGACGATCGTGCTGCCGATGTTCAAGCGGGTCAGTCCTTCCGGGGAGTATCACGGATGCCGCGGTAGATACCGCGGCTGACGATCCAGGGCTGCAATACACGTTCGATCGACCACGCGGGGAGGCGAAATGCGTGACCGGACGGAGCGAAGACTTCCAGCCCGTCGGGCTGCGCCCCGAGCACCGAGCCCCAACGGTGTGTCGCTGGACGGTAGGTGCGCATCGGCCGGCCGGAGACCGCGGCCCGCACATTGTGAGCCACAAGCCGATCGGCACGATTGCGGGCAGATGCCCGGAGCGGGTCCGTTGCCGCGACGTCTCCGACCGCGAAGACGTTGGGATGGTCAGGAACCTGCAGCCGCGGTGTCACCCGCACAAAGCCGTGCTCATCGCGTAGCTCAGGAGGCAGCCAATCCGTATTGGGTCGCACGCGACCGGTTGCCCACACCACCGCACCGGCGGACGCCGGCGATTGCCCCGAGCTCCACTGAACTGGCTCGTCGGTGATCCGGTCACACGCGAATCCCTCGGGGATGAGTGCCCGGTGCCCCGGGTGTAGTCCAACGCGTAGTTCATTCAGCCGCCGACGAATCCGGTCCCACACTCGCGGCGCATGCTGCGTCAGCGCGCGTTCACCGGGAAAGTACAGATCAACTCGTAGATTCGGCCATGTCATCGCCAGGTTCGCGGCGCTGCTCACGGCGGCAGCCCCTCCGCCGATCACGATTACCGAGCGCGCCGAGATCAATCGCTGGTGTGCCGCACGCAGGTCCGCGGCCACTTCGGTGCTCGACTGCAGGCTCGGCTGTCGCCAAAAGCCGTTGCTGACTCCGGTCGAGATGATCAACGTGTCATACGGTTCGGTTAGCGGTGAGGCGTCCGACTCCTGGGCGAAAACCGTACGGGCGCTGAGGTTGACGCCGGTAAGCGTCGCGTGCACAGTACGCACGCGGTCCAGTCCGCGGAACCGCTCGAACGGGATCCAATAGTTCTGTGTCCACTCGTCGGGGCGCGACAGCCGGACACCCAGCTCCTGCCCGCTGACTAATCCAGGCTTGGCGGAGATGCCCACGACATCGTTGTGCCGAGCGAGCCGGATCGCGGTCAGCAGGCCGCTGTCGCCGAGCCCGGCGACGACGACCCGTCTGCGGCTCACGCCGATATCCGCGGCGGGCGCGGTACAAACCGTGACACCCCCGCGATCACGTCCTGATACTCGGGTCGCCGTTGCAGACTGCGCTGTTCCATCATCGGGATGCTGGAACCCAGAAACATGCCCAACATGCCCACCGCGCCCAGAACTAGCCACCACGCGTCGGCGGGAGATGTCGCAACACCGAAGAGCGCCAGGGAAAGCCAGAAACTGAATTCTCCGAAGTAGTTTGGATGCCGAGACCACGACCACAGGCCGCGGTCCATCACGTCACCGGGGCGACGATCACGGGTAAACCGATGCATCTGTGTGTCGGCGATCAGCTCCAGGGCGACTGCCGCCAGACCGACGACACACGCGATCGCCGTCAGCCAGCCCAGATCTGTTCCGGGACGCGTCACCGTGACATATGCCGGCAGCATCCCGCCGAAAACCAACAACGTGGGAATGAGATGGATCGCCACCAGATCGGCCAGGAAGCTCCATCGCCCAGCGCTGGCGCGCAGCATGGGGTAACGCCAATCATCTTGGCGCAGAACAGGAAACGAATACACCCAGTTGGCCGTGAGGCGCACGGCCCACACTGCGACTACCCCCGCGATGAGCCAACAGCGCAATGCGTGCACACCGGACTGGCTCCACCAATAGATCAGCAGCAGTGGAGGTATCACGCTCCAGTAGGCGTCATAAAACCTCGAATTGCGGTACAGCCCGCTGAACACGAATATTGCGACGGTGGCCAATGCGTCGGCGATCAAGGTGTCCAGCCACATGCGTCCCGTATCCGGACCCCAGATCAGCCATGCGGCACCCACTCCTACGGCGACGACGTAGGCCATGCCCACCAAGGCCAGCGATTGCGCCGTGCCGCGCACAGCGGTCGCGCTGTGCCCTGCGGAGTTCATGACGAGATGTTTGGGCGTCGAAGCAATGCGACGAGAAAGTCCGACTCGTCGGTGAACGGCCGCAGGTCCCACGTGGAGAGCAGCAGGTCCGGGATGAGGCCGGCCTCGGCAGCGTCGTCGAAGAACCGACTGAACTCGTAGTCGCGGCCGGCGCCAAATCCGATCACCGCCCGACCGTCAGTCGACAGATGCGCGCACAACCGGCCCAACACCTGCGCGCGGGTGCTCGGAGCAAGGAAAGCCATGACGTTGCCCGCCGACACCACGATGTCGAACGGTTCTGCGATCCCACGCGAGGGCAGATCGAGTTCGGCGAGATCGTCTACGAGCCAACGCGGGCCCGGGTGGTCATCTTCGGCCGCCTCGATGAGCGCCGGGTCGACGTCGACGCCAACGACGTCGTGACCGGCCGCAGCAAGGAATCCGCCCACCCGACCGGAGCCGCAGCCTGCGTCGAGAATACGGGCACCACGGGGTACCAGCGCGTCCACGAGCCGAGCCTCACCTGCCAAATCCGCCCCCTCGCGGGCCATCGAGCGAAAGCGCTCGATGTACCACTGCGAATGGTTTGGATTGGCCGCGACCTTTTGCATCCAGAGGCTCTGTTCAACCATGCAGCCATTGTCGCAAGGGACGCCGGTCAGCACGTGTGAACCGATCACCGGATAGCCGGTCGCACGCCGATTCTGGTGCTAATCTGAGTGACAACCCCGCAGGTCACTGCCCTAAAGAAGGGGTCTAGGAGATGCGTTGTAGCGCGTGCGCCGCAGCAATATTGATGGCCATGGTCGCACTGGCCGTGCCCGCCCGGGCAGAGCCACCGTGTCAGTTCTCCGGAGGCCTGGGACCCGATGCCGCATGCACACAATCCAGGGATGACGACGACGTCACATCACCGTGGATGTGGCCCGGCGACGACGGATTTGGGATGGGATTTGGCACACCCGGATTCGGCTGGCCCTGATCTGGGGGACACGTTTACCCGGCAGTCCCCAACTTAAACAAGCACTTTGGCGGCGTTGCGCTCGGCGCGCTTGGCCTGGCGGTCCAGGTATTTGGCCTTGACTTCCTCGAAGTCGGACGAGGTCTTCTTCAGATCGCCGACGATGCGGTTCAGGTCCTCGCGGTACCACTCGCCCTCGCCGGTGATGTCGTCGCGGTCGAAGATGCGCCACTTGCGCAGCACCGGCAGCACGACCTCCTCAAGATGCGACTGCGGGTCGTAGACCCCGCCGGTAGCGATAGCGACGGCGTTGCGTCGGAATCCGGGGATGGTGTAGCCGGGCATCGTGAAGTTGTCGAGCACCTTGTGGACAGCCTGGACCGCTTGGTTGGGGGCGATCTCCAGGCCGGCCGAAACCATGTTGCGGTAGAAGATCATGTGCAGGTTCTCGTCGGTGGAGATGCGCTTGAGCAGCTCATCGGCGACGGGCTCGGCGCAGGCCTTACCGGTGT
>Ga0265327_10000184_pt1 | contig 133023 bp, 120 predicted proteins | sample 41621metaG_FD_202089 | JGI IMG/M metagenome (GOLD analysis project Ga0265327, IMG submission 202089) | Rhizosphere microbial communities from Carex aquatilis grown in University of Washington, Seatle, WA, United States - 4-16-21 metaG | ecosystem: Host-associated > Plants > Roots >... | reverse complement strand
CGTGTTCGACAGCATGTGCACTTCGTCGATCATGTAGACCTTGAAGCGCCCGACCACCGGCTTGTACACCGCCTGCTCCAGCAACTGCGATATCTCTTCCACGCCACGGTTGGAGGCTGCGTCCAGCTCGACGTAGTCCACAAAGCGCCCCGCGTCGATGTCGCGACAGGGCTGGCACTGCCCGCAGGGTGAGGCGGTGATGGTGCCTTGGCCGTCCGGGCCGACGCAGTTGAGCGACTTGGCCAGGATGCGCGACACCGTGGTCTTGCCAACCCCCCGTGTGCCGGTGAACAGATAGGCGTGATGCAGTCGCTGCTGCGACAAGGCATTGCTCAGCGCCTGAACAACATGCCCCTGCCCGACCATGCTGTCGAAGCCTTTGGGGCGGTATTTGCGTGCGAGGACCATTGAACTCATCCAGCGATTCTAGGGCGCCCGCGAGACGCCAACGCCCCCCGGCAGACTTTCGCGCTGCGCAACGGATACATCTGGAAACAGGTTTACTCACAAAGTCGGCACCAAACACTCGTTTGAAGCTATGAAAGATGCACGCGCCGCCCTACAATTTGATCAATCGCGATTAAATACGTCGCGTCGTAGTTTGCGGGTTTTCCTGCACTCCTGCCACTAATCGGTTGACTCATCTTTTCCAGGCCCGGACCAGGTGAGTGCAGTCGCCGTTTCACCAGAAGTGGGCCGTTGTATGTCGTTTGAAAATTTGGGGTTAATTGAACCCCTGTTGAAAGCCGTTCTCGAAGCGGGCTATTCAACCCCCACCCCGATCCAGGCTCAGGCGATTCCCGCCGTGCTGGCAGGCGGTGATTTATTGGCAGGCGCGCAAACCGGTACAGGTAAAACTGCCGGTTTCACTTTGCCATTGCTGCACAAACTGATGACGTCACCCAGTGCGCCTCAGGCGGGCGGGCGACGACATATTCGCGCCTTGATCCTGACCCCGACGCGCGAATTGGCGGCGCAGGTCGAAGAATCGGTGCGCGTTTATAGCAAATACCTGCCGATACGCTCGGCCGTGATGTTCGGCGGCGTGGGCATGAACCCCCAGATCGAAGCGCTGCGACGGGGCCTTGACGTGCTGGTGGCCACACCTGGGCGCCTGCTGGATCACCTTCAGCAAGGCACGCTGGATCTCAGTCACGTCGAATATTTCGTGCTGGATGAAGCTGACCGCATGCTGGATATGGGGTTTATCCACGATATCCGCCGCGTGCTGGCCGTCCTCCCGCCCAAAAAGCAGAGCCTGCTTTTCTCCGCGACTTTCTCCGACGAGATCAAGGCACTGGCCGAGCGTTTGCTGAATGCACCCAAGGTGATTGAGGTTGCACGCAGAAATGCCACCGCCGAAACCATCGCCCAAAAGGTTCATCCTGTTGACCGCGATCACAAGCGCGAATTACTCACGCACTTGATCAAAACCAATAATTGGCATCAGGTACTTGTTTTCACACGAATGAAACATGGCGCCAATCGCCTGGTCGAATATCTGCTCAAGCAAGATGTGACCGCCATGGCCATTCACGGCAACAAGAGCCAAAGCGCACGCACGCGTGCACTGGCCGATTTCAAGTCCGGTGAATTGCAGGTGCTGGTGGCCACGGACATCGCCGCACGGGGCATCGACATTGATCAACTGCCCCACGTGGTCAACTTCGAGTTGCCCAACGTGCCCGAGGACTATGTGCACCGCATCGGGCGCACCGGTCGCGCTGGCGCCGAGGGCGAAGCTGTTTCGCTGGTCTGCATCGACGAAGAAGGCTTTCTGGCCGACATCGAAAAGCTCATCAAACGCAGCATTCCGCGTGAGGTCGTGCCCGGCTTCGAGCCTGACCCCCACGCCCGCGCCGAGCCCATCCAACTGGGCCGACGCGTGCTGCATGGTGCGCCGGGCTCACGCTCTGGCGGTGGTGGTGGCGGCGGCGGAAACGGGCGTGCTGGCTCAGGCAACAACCGTGGCGGGCAACAGGCCCCCAAAGGCAAATCCAGCAATTTCTCTGGCAACAACCAGGGTGGCCAACGCCAGGCTGCAGGGGCTTACAAGCCAGCGCAAGCCCAGGACATGCGCCGCCGCTCGGATGCTGCCAACAACGAGCCCGTCGCATCCACACCCGCCCCACGGCGCGTACGGGGCTGACAGGCCTGACACCGAAGCCAGTCTTCCTGGCCTGAAATGAAAAAACCCGGCCAGGCCGGGTTTTTTCTTGCCTGCCCGGTCAGATTGACCGGACCGCCTGAATTACTTCGAAGCAGCTTCGGAAGCGGCAGCAGCCTTCTTGGCAGCCTTGGCCTTGTGAGCCTTCTTGGCCTTCTTGGCAGGAGCAGAGGCAGCAGCGTCAGCAGCAGGAGCAGAGGCGGCTTCAGCGGCGAAAGCGCCAATAGCGAACATCGAGGCGATCAGAGCGGCGATCAGCTTTTTCATGAGAAAACTCCAAAGAGGTATGTGGTTGCTTGTCAGACCCGGTCACAGCCGAACCTGTAGACACAAAACGAGGGGGCTTTCGATTCGGTTGACACACTGCACAAAAAATTTTCACTCATTCAAAAGCGCGCTCACGCAGCCATTTGGTGGCCACCCATTTCTCCCCCTCTTTGACCGGCGCGCCGCCGTGCAGGGTCTTGGTGGAGGGATGCGGCATGCCATATGCAAAAAACACCGCCTGCCCGGCCACGGCATGGACATCAACCCCCGCGTCCGGAAATATGGTGGCGCCACCCGCCTCAGGTGTATTGAGGTACATCACCACCGTGCCGACCCGTTGCCCCCCGCGCTTCAAGATGGCGGCAGATCCAGGCTGGGTCGGGTCGAAATAATCAAAATGGGGTTTGTATTCGGCGCCCGGTGCATACCGGAGTATCTGGATGCCTTCCCCATTCTCAACCGGCCAGTTCACCAAGGCCGCGATGCGCGCTTCGATACGGGCGCAGAGTTCATTTTCACCGCGTGTAAAGAACATACCCTGGCTGGTCCGCGCCTCGTTGACCTCGCTGCCCCCGGTTGCATTGACCACGGTCTGTGAGCGCATCATGCGCGGCGTGGCCAGGTCAATCAGGTCCTGGCACTCCTGCAGCGAGAGAAAATCGCCAAAGACCACCACGCGCGGATTTTTCATCTGCACCAGGATCTTCACCGACTTGTCATGGGCCCACACTTCCGACACCCCCTCGGCTGAGACATCGGGCACCCGCCCCATGCCGGCCTGAGCCTGGGTGGCGCGTTCAACCATGACCTCTTCCAGGGCAGACAGCGCCACACCCTCCTCCCAGCCACTGGCCATCATGGCGGCCAGCACGGTGTCGGCGGCGTGCCCGGCTTCAGCCTGCTCAATGATCCAGCGGCGAAGCTCCGGCGTGATCAGTTGCCCCGTCATGCGCGCTCCTGTTCAATTCAATTGTTCAACCGCCGCCTGAAGACCAGGCGATCAGGCTCTGAAGCCGTTTTGTCGTAGGCATAGCCTTCTGCGTTGAAATCCAGCAGGTCCGCCGGCTTGCGGGCACGGCGAACGATGGCGTGACGCGCCATCATGCCGCGTGCACGCTTGGCGTGGAAGCTGATGACCTTCCAGCCTGTGCCCTTCCAGTCCTCGAACACGCACTCGACCACGCGCGCCTGGAGCGCCTTGCGCTTGACCGACTTGAAATACTCCTGGGAGGCCAGGTTGATGATGGTGTCATCACCCTGCTCTGCCAGCTTGGCATCGAGGTGCTTGGCCAGGGTGTCGCCCCACCAGGCATACAGGTCCTTGCCCCTGGGGTTGGGCAGCCGGGTGCCCATTTCCAGGCGGTAAGGCTGCATCCAGTCCAGCGGGCGCAAGATGCCATACAGGCCGCTGAGCAGCCCCACGTGCTCCTGCGCCCAGTCCAGATCCGCCTGTTTCAGGCTGGCGGCGTCCAGGCCTTCGTACACGTCGCCATTGAAGGCCAGGATGGCCTGCTTGCTGTTCTTCGCCGTGAACTTCGGGCTCCAGGCTGCGTAGCGCGCCACATTGAGCGTGGACAAGGCATCGCTGAGGTCCATCAGCGACGCGATCTGCGCAGGCGTATAGGGCCGCAGCACCTCGATCAGGGCCGCGGCGTCCTTGGCAAATTGCGGCAAGGTGTGCTTGTCGGTTGTGGGAGCGGAGTCATAGTCCAGACTCTTGGCGGGGGACAGCAAAATCAGCATGACGATCAGAGCGTGGCGCCACCTGGCTCACGGTTGCAAGGGCAGAAGGCGTCAGTTTGCAGGGCATCCAGAACACGCAGGATTTCCTCGGGATTGCGGCCGACCTTGAGGGTGTTGACCGACACGTGCTGGATGACGTTGTCGGCGTCCACGATGAAGGTGGCTCGCAAGGCCACGCCGGCTTGCTTGTCACGTACACCCAGTTGGTCAACCAGGGAGCCGGTTTCATCGGCAAAGTTGTAGTGGCCCAGCTTGTCCAACTCGGCGGCCTCACGGCGCCAGCCCAGCTTGGAGAACTCGTTGTCGGTCGAGCCGCCCAGCAACACGGCGTTGTGGTCTGAAAATGCCTTGGCCAGCTTGTCGAACGCCGCCACCTCGCTGCCGCACACAGCCGTGAAGTCCTTCGGGTAGAAGTAAATCACCTTCCACTTGCCCGGAAAGCTCTGTTCCGTGATGTCTTCAAAAGCCGACTGCCCATGCTCTTCGGGCTGATTGAAGCCAGGCTTGACGCCCACGACCTTGAAATGTTCCAGTTTGTCGCCAACGGTTTTCATGCTTGTACCCATGCTGTGTCGGGTTGAGATGGCTTATTTTCTCATCATAGATTCCAGCCAGGGGTGTCAGAGGGCATCAAGCAGGACTTGCGCAACACTCTTAAAATCGCAGATCCCCTCCACTGCCGAGCCGAGGCTTTTGCCCGGCCATTTCATATGGCGCTCTACCGCATCAACGACAAGGCCCCCCAGGTTCACCCCAGCGCTTACGTGGCCGAGTCGGCCGATGTGATCGGCGACGTGACCTTGTCGGAAGGCGCCAGCGTGTGGTCGCACGTGACCCTGCGGGGCGACAACGAACCCATCGTGATCGGCGAGCGCTCCAATGTGCAGGAATCGTCCGTGCTGCACACCGACATCGGCTATGCGCTCACAATTGGTCAGGACGTGACGGTGGGCCATCAGGCCATGCTGCACGGCTGCACTATTGGCGATGGTTCGCTGATCGGCATCCAGGCCGTGGTGCTCAATGGCGCGGTGATCGGCAAGAACTGCCTCGTGGCGGCCGGCGCGCTGGTCACCGAGGGCAAGGTGTTCGAAGACGGCATGCTGATCATGGGCTCGCCAGCCAAGGCCGTGCGCCCGCTCAGCGAAGGCGATCTGGCCCGCATGCACATCGGCACGGCCTTGTATGTGGCCAAATCGGCCCAATACAAGACAGACATGGTGCGCATTGACGTGCCCGCGAAGTAAAGAACCCCATGAGTGAATTGCACAAGTTTCTGTTTGAAGGCCTGCCCGTGCGGGGCATGCTGGTCCGCTTGACCGATGGCTGGCAGGAGGCCCTGCGCCGCCGGGAGTCGGCTGGCGCCTTCGATGCGCCACTACGCCGCCTGCTGGGCGAGATGAGCGCCGCAGGCGTGCTGATGCAGTCCAACATCAAGTTCAATGGCGCGGTGGTGATGCAGATATTTGGCGATGGCCCGGTCAAGCTGGCCGTGACCGAAGTCCAGCCGGATCTGAGCTTTCGCTCCACGGCCAAGGTGGTGGGTGAGTTGCCCGCCACCGACAACGGCCGCCTACCTCTTGAAGCCATGGTCAATGTGAATGGACAAGGGCGTTGCGCGATCACGCTGGACCCGAAGGACCGCCTGCCCGGCCAACAGCCGTATCAAGGCGTGGTGCCCCTCAATGGCGAGGACGGCGCCCCCCTGCATGACATCAGCGCGGTGCTGGAGCAGTACATGCGCAAGTCGGAGCAGCTGGAAACCAAGCTGATCCTGGCTGCCAACGACGAGGTTGCCGCCGGCCTGCTGATCCAGCGCCTGCCGGTAGAGGGCAAAGGCAACCTGGAGGGCGCTGCAGCACATGAAGCCGACCCGATCGAGATGGCCGAGCACTACAACCGCATCGCCCATCTGGCATCCACGTTGACCCAGGAAGAGCTGCTGACACTGGATGCCCCCACCATCCTGCGCCGCCTGTTCTGGGAAGAGGACGTGCGTTACTTCGAGCCACAGCAAGGCGCCGATGGCCCGCGTTTTGCCTGCACCTGCTCGCGTGAGCGCGTGGGCAACATGCTGCGCAGCCTGGGTCAGGCAGAAATCGACTCCATCGTGGCAGAGCAAGGCCAGGTCGAGATCGGCTGCGATTTCTGCGGGCAGCACTATGTGTTCGACCCGGTGGATGCCACCGAGTTGTTCAGCGATGGCGCAGACACACCGCCCAGCTCGTCTCGGCTGCAATAAGGCGTGATGAACGCGTGAAGAAGGGCTGGGCTCAGGCGCCCGGGTCTATGGGGTGCTCGACCTGCCAGGGATGGTGGCGCAGCAGATGCGCCCAGTCCTGATTGAGCGCCAGCGCATCATCTGTACCTGAGGGTATCGGGGATACGAGGCTCAGGCGCTGCCCGGACAGGGGCTGAACCAGTTGCAGCGACAGCGCATGCAACCACAGCCTCTGCTGCCCCAGCTCTTGCGCCCACCAGCGGTTGTGCGCTCCCTTGCCATGCGTGGCATCGCCGATGATGGGATGTGCGATGTGCTTGAGGTGGCGCCGGATCTGATGGCGCCGGCCTGTCAGGGGTTGCGCCTCCACCAGGGCCACACGCGTGCTGGGGTAGCGGTCAACCGGCACCTCCAGTTGCAAGGTGGCCAGGCGCCGGAAGGTGGTGCAAGCGGGCTGCGCCGGTGCCTCGGGCGGGGCATCTTCGGGGCGCAGCGCATGGTCCACGGTCTGCGCAGCAAGCGGCCAGCCCCGCACCATCGCGATGTAGCGCTTGTGAATCTGGTGCTGCTCGAACACCGCACACAGGGCCCGTGCCGCATCCGCGTGCAAGGCCATCAGCAGCACGCCGGACGTGCCCTTGTCCAGCCTGTGCACGGGAAACACATGGCGCCCCAATTGATCCCGCAAGGTCTGCATGACAAAGCGGGTTTCGTGCGCATCCAGACCGGTGCGGTGCACCAGCCAGCCGGCGGGCTTGTGCACGGCCACCATGTCCTCGTCCTGCCACAAGATGGTCAGGGGCGCGGTGTCGTTACTCATGGTTGGCTCAGCGCTGACTCAGCGTTTGGGCGCGAGCCAGTGCTGCTCGCACTCGCCATCGTCGCAGTTGTCGCAGAACCAGCGCCAGCGGGGCGCGCCCACGCTGCGCTGTTGCCTGGCGGGCTCGTCAAGCAGGTGCTCGATCACGGACAAGGCATGGTCCACGCGCGCCGTGCCATGCCCCGCCACCACCGCGTAGCCTTGCCCCGCACCCTGCAAGGCCGAGCGGATCAGACCATCAACCGGTTCGCGCACATGGGCGCCATCGCGCTGCAAGCCGTCCGCCGTCCAGGCCAGGTCCAGCGACATCAGCAGCGTGGACTGGACCTGTGCGTGGTCCACCAAGGCCTGGGCATACAAGCTGGGGTCATGGAAGATGTGCTCGCTGTACACGGCCGTCATCAGCGCCGTGGTGTCGGCCAGCACGATGCGGTGCGCTTGCCGGGCCAGCTCGATCTGACGCGTCTGCTCTGCGGCGATCATGGCTTGCTCATGCTGCAAGGGCGTGCGCCCCTGCTGGTCGCAAAACAGCCGCAGTAGCTCGGGCACCATCACGGCGTCCAGGCTACGCGCGGTCAAAACACGCGTCAACTCCCGCGCGAGCGTGGTCTTGCCGGTGCTCTCGGCGCCCAACAAGGCGATGACCTGCCCTGGCATCTCAGCCCCCCGCCGCCGAGCTTGGGGCTTGCTGGCTCATGCGAAGCCATGCGCGCCAGCCCACCACGGACAAGATCGCAAACAGCCCGTAAAGCAGCACGGTCAGCCACAGCTGCTTGTAAGCAAACAAGCCCATGCTGATCAGGTTGACCAGCAACCAGCAAGGCCAGTTGTCCACCCATTTGCGCGCCAGCAACCATTGGCCCACCACGCTGCCGCCCGTGGGCAAGGCATCCATATAGGGCACGTCTGAATCGGTGATGTGGTGCAGCAGGTAGCCCAGTGCTGGCCACAGCAGCAGGCTCACGCACAGCGCCAGCCAGCGGCCGGATGGGCTCAAGGCACGGACACTCAAAGGGCGTTGATCACGGCCCACGCCACGCACCCATTGCCACCACCCCCAGCAAGAAATGATCACGAACAGCAACTGCAGGCTGGCTTCGCCATACAGTTTGCTGCGCGCGAACAGCAGGCCGTAGAGCACCGAACTGATGATGGCCAATGGCCAGGCCAGGGCGTTGACCTTGAGGTTCAAGCCCACCATCAACAAGGACAGCACGAAAGCCCAGCACTCCAGCTGGCTGACCGGGACACCCCATGCGGTGAAACTGGGGGCCAACCAAGGGTCCAGCCACGCCAGGGAGGCTGCCAGGCCATCCGGACCGAAGGCCATGTTCAAGGCGCCGATGGCGCCGAGGGGGCGGGCGTGACCTGAGGCAGCTTGGTGGTCAGCTGGACGTAGATTTCGTCGGGCTTGACCATGCCCAGCTCGGTGCGGGCTTTTTCCTCGACCATCTCCAGGCCTTCCTGCAGGTCGCGCACTTCGGCAGACAACTGCTCGTTGCGGGCCTGGGCCTCTGCATTGGCGCGCTGCTGGGTTTGCACCTGCGCACGCAAGGCCATCACGCGCGGCACACCACCTTTGCCGAACCAGAGTTCGGCCTGAACCACTGCAAGCAGTGCCAGGAGGATGATGGCGGCGAAACGCATGCTCACATTATCCACGAGAGGCCGAATGAAAAACGGGGCCTTGAGTCTGGCTCAGGCCCCGTCTTGCGGCTTGCTAACCCTGAATGGGGATCAGCGCAGGTTGTAGAAGGCGCTGCGGCCGGGGTACACGGCCACGTTGCCCAGGTCTTCTTCGATGCGCAGAAGCTGGTTGTACTTGCTCATGCGGTCGGAGCGGCTCATCGAACCGGTCTTGATCTGGCCAGCGTTCAGGCCCACGGCGATGTCGGAGATCGTGTTGTCTTCGGTTTCGCCAGAGCGGTGCGAGATCACGGCGGTGTAGCCGGCGCGCTTGGCCATCTCGATGGCGGCAAACGTTTCGGTCAGGGTGCCGATCTGGTTGATCTTGATGAGGATCGAGTTGGCGATGTCCTTCTCGATGCCTTCCTTCAGGATCTTGGTGTTGGTCACGAACAGGTCGTCACCCACCAGTTGGACCTTCTTGCCCAGACGCTCGGTCAGGTGCTTCCAGCCAGCCCAGTCGCCTTCGGCCATGGCATCTTCGATCGAGATGATGGGGTACTTGTCGCACCAGGTGGCCAGCATGTCGGTCCACTGCTCGGCGGTCAGGCTCAGGCCTTCGCCTTCGAGGTGGTACTTGCCGTCCTTGAAGAACTCGGAGGCAGCGCAGTCCAGGCCCAGCATGATCTGCTCGCCGGCGGTGTAGCCAGCGGCTTCGATGGCCTGCAGGATCAGCTGGATGGCTTCTTCGTGGCTGGCCACGGAAGGCGCGAAACCGCCTTCGTCGCCCACAGCGGTGCTGATGTGCTTGTCGTGCAGGATCTTCTTGAGCGCGTGGAAGACTTCGGCGCCGTAACGCAGGGCTTCACGGAAGGTGGGCGCGCCCACGGGCAGGATCATGAACTCCTGGATGTCCAGGTTGTTGTTGGCGTGTGCGCCGCCGTTGATGACGTTCATCATCGGGACGGGCAACTGCACGGCACCCATGCCACCGAAGTAGCGGTACAGGGGCAGACCGGCTTCTTCAGCAGCGGCGCGGGCCACGGCCATCGACACGGCCAGCATGGCGTTGGCACCCAGGCGGCCCTTGTTGTCGGTACCGTCGAGGTCGATCAGGGTCTTGTCCAGGAAAGCTTGCTCGGAGGCATCCAGGCCCAGAACGGCTTCGGCGATTTCGGTGTTGATGTGCTCAACGGCCTTCAGAACGCCCTTGCCCAGGTAACGCGACTTGTCGCCATCGCGCAGCTCGATGGCTTCGCGCGAACCGGTGGACGCGCCAGACGGCACGGCAGCACGGCCCATGACGCCGCTCTCCAGCAGAACGTCGCATTCAACGGTGGGGTTGCCTCGGCTGTCGATGATCTCGCGGCCGATGATGTCAACGATGGCACTCATCTGGGTTTCCTCAGGAAGAAAATTAGAAGATAAGAAAAAACAAAAACAAAAACGGAAGCGAAAGATTGTGCGGCCCGCGTCGGACCCGCGGCATCAGGAGAAGTTCGACTCCAGGAAGCCGTTTTTCTTGGTGATGCGATCGAGCTCGACCAGGGTTTCGAGCAAGGCCTTCATGTGCTTGAGCGGCACGGCGTTGGGACCGTCGGACATGGCCTTGGAGGGATCCGGGTGGGTCTCCATGAACAGGCCCGAGATGCCCACGGCCACGGCCGCACGCGACAGCACGGGCACGAACTCGCGCTGGCCGCCCGAAGACGTGCCCTGCCCGCCCGGCAGTTGCACCGAGTGGGTGGCGTCGAACACGACAGGTGCATTGGTCTCACGCATGATGGCCAGCGAGCGCATGTCGGACACGAGGTTGTTGTAGCCGAAGCTCACGCCACGCTCGCAGGCCATGAAGTTGTCGTCGTTCAGGCCCTTTTCGCGCGCAGCGGCACGGGCCTTGTCGATCACGTTCTTCATGTCACCAGGCGCCAGAAACTGGCCCTTCTTGATGTTCACCGGCTTGCCGCACTGGGCAACAGCATGGATGAAGTCGGTCTGGCGGCACAGGAAGGCCGGCGTCTGCAGCACGTCCACCACCGAGGCCACCACGGGGATCTCGGCTTCGGTGTGCACATCGGTGAGGATGGGCACGTTCAGCTCACGCTTGACCTTGGCCAGGATCTCCAGGCCCTTTTCCATGCCCGGGCCACGGAAGGAGGTGCCGCTGGAGCGGTTGGCCTTGTCGTAGCTGGACTTGAAGATGAAGGGGATGCCCAAGGCAGAGGTGATCTCCTTGAGCGTACCTGCCGTGTCCATCTGCAACTGCTCGGATTCGACGACACAGGGGCCGGCGATCAGGAAGAAGGGATGGTTCAGGCCGACGTCAAATCCGCAGAGCTTCATGGTGAGGTCCTTCAGGCTTTCTGGGTGGCGGCCTGGTGCTCCAGGGCGGCCTTGATGTAGCCGGTGAACAGCGGGTGGCCACCCCACGGTGTCGACTTGAACTCGGGGTGGAACTGCACGCCCACGTACCAGGGGTGAACCGCCTTGGGCAGCTCGACCATTTCGGTGAGCTTTTCGCGCTGCGTGATGGCCGAGATCACCAGACCAGCCTGTTGCAGGCGATCGAGGTAACGCTCGTTGGCTTCGTAGCGGTGGCGATGGCGCTCGGTCACGACCGGGCCGTAGATCTCGTGCGCAATGGTGCCGGGCTTCACGTCGGAAGACTGCGCGCCCAGGCGCATGGTGCCACCCAGGTCAGACGAGGCATCGCGCTTTTGCACGGTGCCGTCGGCGTCCAGCCACTCGTCGATCAAGGCGATCACGGGGTGCGGCGTGTTGGGCTCGAACTCGGTGGAGTTGGCGTCGGTCAGGCCAGCCTTGTGGCGTGCGTATTCGATCGTGGCGACCTGCATGCCCAGACAGATGCCCAGGTAGGGAATGCCGTTTTCACGGGCGAACTGGGCCGCGCAGATCTTGCCTTCCACACCGCGCTTGCCGAAGCCGCCGGGCACCAGGATGGCGTCGAACTGCTTGAGTTGCGAGACGGTTTCAGGCGTCAGCGTTTCAGAATCCACGTACTCGATGTTGACGCGAGCATGGTTGTGGATGCCGGCGTGGCGCAGCGCTTCGTTGAGCGACTTGTACGAATCCGACAGGTCGGTGTACTTGCCGCACATGGCGATGGTGACGGCCTTCTTGGGGTTCTCGACCTCGTAGACCAGGTTGTCCCAGCGCGACAGGTCGGCGGGCTTGGTCTGCAGCTGCAGCTTGTTGCAGATCAGGTCGTCCAGATGCTGCTCGTGCAGCATGCGGGGCACCTTGTAGATGGTGTCGGCATCCCACACCGAGATCACGCCGGACTCGGGCACGTTGGTGAACAGCGAGATCTTTTCGCGCTCATCAGCGGGGATGGCACGGTCGGCACGGCACAGCAGCGCATCGGGCTGGATACCGATTTCGCGCAGCTTCTGCACGGTGTGCTGGGTCGGCTTGGTCTTGAGCTCGCCGGCAGCCGCGATGAAGGGCACGTAGGTCAGGTGCACGAAAGCGGCATTGGTCGGGCCGGCCTTCAGGCACAGCTGACGGGCAGCCTCCATGAAGGGCAAGGACTCGATATCGCCCACGGTGCCACCGATTTCAACGATGGCCACGTCCACGGCATCGGCCGTCCCCACACCCGCGCCACGGCGCACGTAGTCCTGGATTTCGTTGGTGATGTGGGGGATGACCTGCACGGTCTTGCCCAGGTAATCACCACGGCGTTCCTTTTCCAGAACGCTCTTGTAGATCTGGCCGGTGGTGAAGTTATTGGCCTTCTTCATCCGCGTGGTGATGAAGCGCTCGTAGTGGCCCAGGTCGAGGTCGGTTTCAGCGCCGTCGTCGGTCACGAAGACCTCGCCGTGCTGGAAAGGCGACATCGTGCCCGGATCGACGTTGATGTACGGATCGAGCTTGATCAGGGTAACTTTGAGGCCACGAGATTCGAGAATGGCGGCCAGTGACGCGGCGGCGATGCCCTTGCCTAGCGAGGACACCACACCGCCCGTGACGAAGACAAACTTGGTCATTGCGCAAAAGCGCCCGCGAATGAGGCGGGCGCTGCGGTGGTAAAGCGGCATTATAGGGGTTTGTCGGGGCCTTGAACCGCGGATTGCGCCACATCAAGCCCCTCGATACTGGGGCCCGGTTAACCCATAGCAGTCTTCTATACTGCGCGGCTTTTGCGCCCAGGCAGTTTGCGCACCGCGCCGCCATCACACCGGACCCGGCCTTCATGACCCACAACATCTTCACGGGACGCCCCTCGGCGCTCCTCAACGTCGATCCCGCCCTGTTTGACCAGATCGAGAAGGAAATCGACGACATCAAGCAACGCTATCGCGCGAAGCTTGGCCCCAAGGATGTTGCCTATATCAAGGGACTTCGGCGCAATTCTCGCATTTTCGAAGCCATTGGCCGCGGTTTGTTGTGGGTCAGCCCAGAGCCGATCACCTTCTCGCTGGGGGTGTTCTTCACCTGGCTGCACCGCAACATCGAGTCAATCGAGATCGGGCACAACGTGCTGCACGGGCAGTATGACTACTTTCCCGAGATCCCGCAGTTCCACGCGCACAACTTCAAGTGGAAGGCGCCCGTGGACGAAGAAGGCTGGCGCCGCGAGCACAACGGCCTGCACCACGTGCACACCAATGTGTTCGAGATGGACCCGGACCTCAACCACGGCATCTTGCGCACCAATGACCTGACGCCCTGGAACAAGCGGCACCTCTTTCAGGTGCCCATGTACCTGCTGGCGGCCTACCCGACCATGCTCTACCAGTTCAACTCGCAGAACCTGGGCTTTGGCCAGAAGTTCCGCGAGCGCGCCTTCCCGGAGGGCAACAAGGGTTACGCCCCCGTGGACACCGCCGGCCAAAGCGACGAGCAACTCAACAAGCGCAACAGCCGCTCGATCTGGCGCGTGCTGACCAAGGAATACATCGTGTTCCCCCTGCTGGCTGCCGCGACCGGCTTTTCGGGGCTGAAGGTGCTGCTGGGCAACATGCTGGCCGATGCCATCAACAACTACTGGATCAGCATGACGATCCAGGCCACGCACTTCACCGAGCCGCTTCAATCTGCCGACGCGCTCAAGCACAAGGGCCACTGGTACCTGTCGCAACTGGAGTCGTCGGTGAACTTCAAGGGCAGCCGCCGCATGAGCATCCTGTGGGGCCACCTGAACTACCAGATCGAGCACCACCTGTTCCCGGACATCCCCTCGCACCACTACCCGGACATGGCCAAGGAAGTCAAAGCCGTGTGCGCCAAGTACGGTGTCGACTACAAGTGCAACCCGACCTGGGGCCGTGCCATCCGAAACTACGTGTCGGTGATGTGGAAGCACTCCTTCCCACCCGCCGCGCAGACGCAGCAGCACCCCGCAGGAACCGGCCATGCTTGAGGCGATGCTGTCCCGCCTGAACCGCTGGGCCCTCAAGCACATTGGCCGCGACTGGCTGGACTATGTCGCCAGCAACACCATGACGGACTTCAACCGTCGCTGGAACGACTTCATCTGGACCTACGATCTGCAGGCCATTGTGGTGGGCATCAAGGACGAGGCCCCGGACGTCAAGACCATCACCCTGATGCCCAACCAGTTGTGGAAAGGCATGGAGCCCGGCCAGTACATCGCACTGAACGCCAAGGTCAATGGCGAGGCGGTGAGCCGCTACTACAGTCTGTCGCCGATGGAGGGCGACTGCTTCACCATCACCGTCAAACGCGTGAAGGGCGGCAAGCTCTCGAACTGGGTGCACACCGAGCTCAAGCCCGGCATGGTGCTCAGCATCGGCCAGCCACAAGGCCACTTCTGCTATCGCCAGCAGTCGAAGATCCTGTTCATCTGTGCCGGCGCAGGCATCACGCCATGCTACTCGATGCTCAAGTCCTTGCTGGGCTACCACATCCGCCCGGACATGGCCATGTACGCCCAGTTCGGTGCCGCGCAAGACGTGATCTTCAAGGACACCTTGCAACGCTGGCGCAGCGAAGGCCTGTCGCTGGTCGAGGCACTCAGCCGCCCCAGCGCGCAAGACAAGGCCTCGGGGCAGTTCGCGCCCACGCTGGACGTCAGCAACATCGAAGCCCTGTTCCCGGACTTCCGCGAGCGCGATATCTACCTGTGCGGCCCGCAAGGCTTCATGGACAAGGTCGTCAACATCCTCAAGGAAATGGGCTACGACCTGGGCAAGCTCGACAGCGAGCGCTTCGTGGCCCATGAAATCAAACCGCTGACACCGGCGGACTTCAAGGCCGCGCAAGCCGAGATCTACTTCCGCCACCTGGACCGCCGCGTGCAGCTGACGGAGGCCGATCAGGGCTTGAGCCTGATGCAGATCGCAGAGCGGCACGGCGTGCCCGTCGAGACCGGTTGCAGACAAGGCATGTGTGGCACTTGCAAGTTGATTCTTCGAGAAGGTGACGTCGTCGGCAATATGTTGGGCAATGCGGTGTATCTTTGCACCGCTTTCCCCGCGTCGAACAAATTGGTGCTCGACGCCTGATGGCGCTTGCGGGCGCCGATTGACGCACTTCAAGGTTTAGTCATGCTTCTGCCCTTGCGCATGCTGTTGTTATGCGTGCACTTCGTACTGGCCAGCCTGCTGGGTCTGCTGGTCAGCATCTGCCGCCCTTTCAACCCCGACAACAGCCGCATCGCGGCCCGCTTCTATGCGATACCGGCCCAGTACATCCTGGGCCTGCGCATGCGCCTTGAGCTCGACGGCGTGCTCAAACACCAGCGCCCCGCGGTGATCGTGGCCAACCACCTGTCCAACTACGACCTGTTCGTGTTCGGGCACGCCGTGCCGCACCGCACGGTCACACTGGGCAAGACCAGCCTGAAATGGATCCCGTTCTTCGGGCAGCTCTACTGGCTGGCTGGCAACGTGCTGATCGACCGCGGCAATGCCATCCAGGCCAAGAAGGCCATGTTGACCACCACGGACACCCTGCAGCACAAGGACATGACCATCTGGGTGTTTGCCGAAGGCACCCGTGGTCACGGCAAGGGGCTGGCGCCATTCAAGAAGGGTGCCTTCCAGATGGCCATCAATGCCGGGGTGCCCATCATCCCGCTGTGCGCCAACAACTATGTGCGCGGCATGAGCCTCAATCGTTGGCGCAGCAGCACGGTCGCGATGCGCGCCCTGGCCCCCATCCCCACAGCCGGCCTGACGCTGGATGACATGCCCGCCTTGATGGCCAAGTGCCATGCGCAGATGAAGGCCTGCATCGACGAGCTGGATCGCGAAGCAGGCACCACGTCCCACAAGGCATGAGTGGGCCAGCCCAGAACAGCCAGGCGCAACGCATTGCCCTGCTGAGTGGCCTGTACACGGCACAAGGCATCCCCTTCGGCTTCTTCACACTGGCGCTGCCGGTGCTGATGCGTGATGCCGGCTGGTCGCTGACAGCCATTGGCTTCCTGCAGTTCCTTGCGCTGCCTTGGGGCATCAAGTTCCTGTGGGCACCCGCGCTGGATCACCACGGCTCGCGCCGGGGCTGGCTGATGTTCTTTCAGTGCAGCGCCTGCCTGATGGCGCTGGCCTTGTCCCAGCTGCCAATGCAGACCGGCAGCATCGTGCTGTTTGCCGCCGTCTTCCTGTTCAACCTGATTGCCGCCTCGCAGGACATCGTCACGGACGGCCTGGCCGTGCGGCTGCTGGGCACCAAGGAACGCGGCCTGGCCAACGCGATTCAGGTCGGCGCCTACCGCCTGGGCATGATCCTGGGTGGCGGCCTGCTGCTGTGGCTCTTTGCGCAGACGGGCTGGCAGGTGATGTTCTTGTGCATGGCCGCCTTGCTGGGCCTCACCATCCTGCCTGTGCTGCCGCTCAAGGAGCCGGCACGGCGGGTGGATGCGCCTCAGCGCCCTGCAGGCATGGCGCTGGTGCTCGGCTGGCTGCATCAGGCTTTGGCGCCCGGCATGCTCACCTTCTTCGGCCTGATCTTCTGCTTCCGCTTTGGCGACCAGATCCTGAACTCGCTGCTGCCCCCCTTCCTGCTGGACCACGGGGTGAGCAAAAGCACGATCGCGGTGATGAAGGGTGCTGTCGGCTCCGGCACCAGCCTGCTGGGCGCCAGCATCGGCGGCTGGCTGACCTACAAGATGGGGCGCCGCAAGGCCACGCTGTTCGCAGGCCTGTCGCAGGCAGCGGGCTTCGGCCTGTACGTGGCCGTGGCGTTCGGGCTTGGCGGTGTCGAGCTGCTATGGGCGGCCACGGTGCTGGAAGGCATCGTGGGCACCATGGCCACGGTCGTGTTGTTCACCTTGATGATGGACGCCTGCGACCCGGATCATGCGGGCACCGACTACACCCTGCTGGCCAGCGTGGTCGTGGCCGTCAGCAGCCTGGGCAGCCTGACGGGCGGCGTGCTGGGTGACAGGCTGGGCTACGGCCCCACCTTCCTGCTGGCCACCGGGCTGGCTGTGGCGGGCTGCCTCTTCGTGGTCTGGTGGCTGGATCGCCACCCGACCAACGAACGCATTGCGCAAGCCTGGGGTTGAGGCCGAGCAGGCTGGCCAGCAAGCAGGTCAGGCGCCTCAGCCGTTGGGCGCCGTGATCTTGCTCAGCGGGTTCATGGCCTGCGCCTGAGACGGCACGCCGTTGCTGGCCAGATCAGGCTGCTCGCCATGCCAGGTCGGGTCGGGGATGGAGTCGAACACCTGGCGCAGGCGCTGCCCCCAACTGGTGCGGATCATGCGGAAGTAGGTGTTGGTGTCATCGATGTTGATGAGCTTGTCCACTTCCAGCGAATCACCTTCATAGACCATCAGGTCCAGCGGCAAGCCCACCGACAGGTTGGACTTGAGCGTCGAGTCCATCGAGATCAAGGCGCATTTGGCGGCCTCCTGCAGGGGCGTCAGCGGTGTGACCACGCGGTCGATCACGGGCTTGCCGTATTTGGACTCGCCGATCTGGAAGTAGCACACACCATCAATGCCCGCCTCGACGAAGTTGCCAGCGGCGTAGACATTGAACAAGCGCATGGTCTCGCCCTTGATCTGCCCGCCGATGATCAGGCTGCAGTTGAAATCGATGCCGTGCTTCTTGAGCGCCTCGGCGTCGCGTGCATGCACCTTGCGCACCGCACTGCCCACAATGCGTGCCACGTCGAACAGGCTTTTGGCCGTCCAGATCGTGCAAGGCTCGCCGTCAGAGCCCTCTATCGTTTCGCTGCCCAGCAGCTGCTTGACAGCCTGGGTGATGGCCAGGTTGCCCGCCGACAGCAACACCAGCACGCGCTCACCCGTCTTCTCGTACACCGTCATCTTGCGGAAGGTGCTGATCTGGTCCATGCCCGCGTTGGTGCGCGAATCCGACAGGAAGACAAGCCCGGCATTGAGGCGCATGGCCACGCAGTAGGTCATGATGAGATCACCGATTTGAGTTTGTACAGCGCATCCAGCGCCTCACGAGGTGTCAGGGTATCCGGGTCGATGCTGGCCAGCAAGCTCAATGTCTGTGCTTCGGCTGGCGTCAGGGTCTCGCCCTGAGCATCAGCAAGGACTGCGCCACCCTTGGCCATGGCATTGGCGGCCAGCTCGTCCAGGTCGATGCCTCCTGGCGCGCCTACCTGAGCGAACAAGTCGATCTGGTCATCGGCATGGCGCTGCTGCGCCTCCAGCGATTCCAGCGTGGCACGTGCCTGCCGGATCAGCGAGTGCGGCATGCCGGCCAGGCGAGCCACCTGCACGCCGTAGCTGCGGCTGGCGGGGCCGTGCTGCAACTCGTGCAGGAAGATGATGTCGTCGCCCGACTCGGCCACGCCCACGTGCACGTTCAGCGCACGGGGGTGCTTCTCGGGCAACGCGGTCAGCTCGAAGTAGTGGGTGGCAAACAGCGTGAAGGACTTGTTCTTGTCGTGCAAATGGCTGGCGATGGCGCCGGCCAGGGCCAGGCCATCAAAGGTGGAGGTGCCCCGCCCGATTTCGTCCATCAGCACCAGGGAGTGCTCGGTGGCGCTGTGCACGATGGCCGCGGCCTCGGTCATCTCCAGCATGAAGGTGGACTGGGCGTTGGCCAGGTCATCCGCGGCACCGATGCGGGTGTGGATGGCGTCGATGGGCCCCAGGCGGCAGGATGCAGCCGGCACGTAGGAACCCATGGCGGCCAGCAGCACGATCAGCGCGACCTGGCGCATGAAGGTCGACTTACCGCCCATGTTCGGGCCGGTGACGATCATCATGCGGCGGTTGGCGTCGAAGCGGCAATCATTGGGGATGAAGGCCGCGCCGCTGGTTTCCATCAGGCGTGCCTCGACCACGGGGTGGCGCCCCTTCTCGATCTCGATGCAGGGATGCGGGCTGAAATCAGGGCGCGTCCAGCCCAATGTGGCGGCACGCTCGGCCAGAGCGGCCAGCGCGTCCAGCGAGGACAAGGCACGCGCCAGGGCACCCAGCACCGCAATATGCGATTGCAGGAAGTCGATCAGCTGATCGAACAGCAACTTCTCGCGGGCCAGGGCGCGGTCCTGCGCAGACAAGGCCTTGTCTTCAAAAGCCTTGAGCTCGGGCGTGATGAAGCGCTCGGCGTTCTTGAGTGTCTGGCGGCGCTGGTAGTCCAGCGGCACCTTGTCGGCCTGGCTCTGCGTGACCTCGATGTAAAAGCCATGCACCTTGTTGTACTGCACGCGCAGGTTGCTGATGCCGGTGCGCGCACGCTCGCGGGCCTCCAGCTCCAGCAGGAAGGCGTCGCAGTTTTGCGAGATGGCGCGCAACTCGTCCAGATCGGCATCGAAACCCGTAGCGATGACGCCGCCATCGCGCAGCAGCACCGCGGGCGTCTCCATCAGCATGGCCTGCAGTTGCTGGGCAATGGCCGCATCAGGCTGCAAGGCGGTGTGCAGCTGGGCCAGCAAGGGGGCCGCATCGGGCACGCGCTGGCGCAACGCGGGCAGGGTCAGCAAGGTGTCGCGCAGGCCGGCCAGCTCGCGCGGGCGCACCTGGCGCAGGGCCACGCGCGCCGTGATGCGCTCCACGTCGCTCATCTGGCGCAAGGCCTCACGCAGTGATTCGTGGCCCTGATCCATGGCCGGTGGCGCCAACAAGCAGGCGATGGCGTCATGCCGGGCACGGGCCGTGGCGCGGTCACGCAAAGGCTGGGTCAACCATTGGCGCAAAGCGCGGCTGCCCATGCCAGTGCGGCAGGTGTCCAGCAGGGACAGGAGCGTGGGGGCGTCCTCGCCGCGCAGCGTCTGGGTCAACTCCAGATTGCGCAGCGTGGCGGGCGGCAGGTCCAGCAGTTCACTGGTGCGGGGCACATCAAGCGAAGCCACGTGCGACAAGGCCCTGCCCTGCGTGTGCTCGGCAAAACTCAGCAGCGCGGCCGCCGCCGAGTGCGCCAGGCTCAGGTCCTGCGCGCCGTAGCCCTGCAAGGAACTCACCTGCAGCTGCTCGCACAGCTTGCGCAGGCCCAGGCCCGAATCGAACTGCCAGGTCGGGCGGCTGGTCATGGCCACGCTCTTGCCGCCTTGCGTCAACAAAGGCTGCAGCGTGGGCGGGATGCGTTCGCGGTCAAACAGGATTTCAGCAGGCTGCAGGCGCGCCAGCCAGCCGGCCAGATCGCGCTCGGTGCATTCGGTCAGGCCCAGCTTGCCGCTGGACAAGCCCAGCCAGGCCAGCGCACAAGGCACGGCGTGCTCGGCATGGCGCCCGCGCTTGTCCATGACCACGGCCAGCAAGAGCGCATCGGCACGCTCGTTGAGCAGCTCGGTGTCGGTCAGCGTGCCGGGCGTGACCACGCGCACCACCTTGCGCTCCACCGGCCCTTTGTTGAGGCCCACCTCGCCCACCTGCTCGGCAATGGCCACCGACTCGCCCAGCCTGATCAGCTTGGCAAGATAGGTTTCCACCGCATGAACGGGCACCCCCGCCATCACCACGGGCTCGCCAGCAGACTGGCCTCGCACCGTCAAGGTGATGTCGATCAGGCGGTTGGCCTTGCGCGCATCGTCAAAGAAGAGCTCGTAGAAATCCCCCATGCGGTAGAACACGAGGGTGTCGGGATGTTCGGCCTTGATGCGCAGATACTGCTGCATCATGGGCGTGTGCGCGCTGAAGTCCATGACTGGGACAGAGGTGATTGATGAGGCAGGCGTCAGTGAAGAGGCGCCAGCATAACGCGTGAGTTGCGCGTGAGTCACTCACGGGTGACGCCATCCCGACGCCGCCCGCGAGTTGCAAGATCAGAACGGCGCGTCGCCCTTGTCCTGGCGAACCTCGGCAGCCTTGGCTGCAGCCGTGATGCGCGTGCGCTTGGGGGCTGCGGGCTCTGCTGCCTTGGCCGCTTGGGCCGCGTCTTCGGCCGCCTGCAGCGACTGGATCAGCGCATCGTCTTCGGGATCGGATTCGCCCTCGTCTTCACCGCCCTCGGCGCCTTCAGCTTGCGCACCAGCATCGGCGATCACGCGGGTGTACGGCGCCAGGATCTTGACCATCTGGCCATAGATGCGGGGCGTGCCGGCCAGGATCTCGCGCTGGTACAGGAAGTCGGGCTCGCCCGTGAAGTTGCCCACCAGGCCACCAGCCTCGGTGATCATCAGCGAGCCTGCGGCCACGTCCCAGGGGCTCAGGCCGGTTTCAAAGAAGGCATCATAAAAACCGGCAGCCACGTAGCACAGGTCCAGCGCAGCGGCGCCCGGGCGGCGCACGCCAGCGCACTGCACCATCACCTCTTCGAACATCTTCATGTAGCGCTGGAAGTTGTCGCCCTTGCGGAAGGGGAAGCCCGTGCCGATCAGGGATTCGAGCATGCGCGTGCGCTTGGACACGCGGATGCGGCGGTCATTCATGTAGGCGCCCTTGCCCTTGGACGCGTAGAACAGGTCGTTGCGGCAGGGGTCATACACCACGGCCTGCTGCACCTGGCCACGGAAGGCCAGCGCAATGGAGACCGCGTACACGGGGAAGCCGTGGATGAAGTTGGTGGTGCCGTCGAGCGGATCGATGATCCAGACGTAGTCGCTGTGCTTGGCGCCGTGTTCACGCCCCGATTCTTCAGCCAGGATGCCGTGGCCAGGGTAGGCCTCCAGGATTGTGGCGATGATCACGTCTTCTGCTGCCTTGTCCACTTCGGTCACGAAGTCGTTGTGCGACTTGGCGATCACTGTCAGCCGCTCGATGTCGAGCGAGGCCCGGTTGATGATCGCCCCGGCTGCGCGAGCAGCTTTGATGGCGATGTTGAGCATGGGATGCAGGGCTTGAGACATGGGTGGACCTTGGAAACCAGAAAAACCACCACGACAAGGCATGGGCTACACGGTCAGAACGCACGGGCCGCCTTCAACAGCGAAGGGCGGCAACAGCGCGGAACGGTGAACAGCACCAGCCAGACAGCGTCGAGGCAGGGAGATGGGGGCGCAGCGGTGATCAAAGAACGAGCGAGAATCGAGCATTGTATAGAAGCCCATTTGTTTTTGCACCCCCTTTTTCAGCGATTTCGATGAGAATCAAGGGCTTATCGCATGTTTGTGCGATATCTCATGAAGATTTCCCACGCCATGCAAGCCTCATCTCCTCACGCGCCACCCGGGCATTCGGGCCAGCGCGATCCCACACGTTTCATCCTGATCGGCACCAGCCACCCTGGCAATGTGGGCGCCACCGCCCGTGCCATGAAGGTGATGGGCTTTTCCGACCTGGTGCTGGTGCGCCCCCGCTTTGACGATGTGCTGATCCAGGAGGAAACCGTGGCCCTGGCCAGCGGCGCCGCCGACATCCTGGTGCGTGCACGCGTCGTGGACACCCTGGCCGAAGCGCTGGATGGCATCACCTATGCCATCGGCACGGCCATGACGCCACGCGACTTCGGCCCGCCCACCATCACCCCGCGTGAAGGCCTGGCCAAACTGGCAACGAGCACGCCCATGCACCGCGTTGGTTTCGTGTTCGGCAGCGAGCGCTACGGCATGGCCAATGAAGACGTGTACCGCTGCAACGCGGTCATCAGCATCCCCACCAACCCGGATTACGGCTCGCTCAACCTGTCGCAGGCCGTGCAGGTGCTGGCCTACGAATGGCGCCAGGCGCTGGGTGCCTTTGCCGTGCAAGCCCGCACGCCGGATATCGACCTGGCCAGCGGCAGCGCGGTGCAAGGCGCGCTGGCACACTGGGAGAAGGCCTTGATCAAGCTGGGCTTCCTGGACCCGGCCGCGCCCAAAAAGCTCATGCCCCGCCTCAACCAACTGGTCAACCGGGCCGAGTTGCGCCAGGAAGAGATCCACATCCTGCGGGGCATTGCCAAGGCCATCATCGACAAGTCCTGATTCGCGGCGCATGCGCCTGGCACCTTGCCCTTACCACGTTGAGCCCGACACCTCATGTCTGTCCGGTTATTGAACGCCCCGGTAAACTCGACCTCCTGCATCTGAAAACCGCATAAGCACATTCATGCTCTTCGCCCGACTGCGAGAAGACATCGCCTGCATCCTTGAACGCGACCCCGCGGCCCGCACCGCCTGGGAAGTGCTGACCTGTTACCCCGGTCTGCACGCCCTGGCCATGCACCGCCTCGCGCATTGGTGCTGGACGCACGACCTCAAGTGGCTGGGCCGCTGGATCTCGCATTGGGGCCGCTTCTTCACCGGCATCGAGATCCACCCTGGCGCCAAGGTGGGCCGGCGCGTCTTCATCGACCACGGCATGGGCGTGGTCGTGGGCGAAACCGCCGAGATCGGTGACGGCTGCACCATCTACCAGGGCGTGACCCTGGGCGGCACCTCATTGAGCAAGGGCGCCAAGCGACACCCCACCCTGGGCCAGGGCGTCATCATTGGCGCGAACGCGCAGGTGCTGGGCGGCTTCACGGTCGGTGACGGCGCCCGCGTGGGCTCCAATGCCGTGGTGACCAAGCCTGTGCCGCCCGGCGCCACAGCGGTGGGCAACCCCGCTCGCATCATCGTCGCCAAGGCCACTGTGCTGGATGAAAAGCAGGCCGAACGCGAGGCCCTGGCGGCCCGAATGGGCTTTTCTGCTTATGGTGTGACCGAGGGCGATGACCCGCTGTCGCAAGCACTGCGCGGCCTGATCGACCACGCCTCAGGCCACGAGCACCAGATCACCTTGCTGTGGGAAGCCATCGGCAAACTGGCCAAGGAAGCCCAGACCGAAGACGCACGCACCTGCCTGCCCACAGACGCGCAGACCACCGAGCATTTCGACGCCGAAGGACTCAACCGCCTGGTTTGAGTTCACGTTCTGCGCGACACAGTTGTAAGCCCTGACACCATTGCAGGGCCAGGCGTAGCCTGCCGTAGCAATGCTTACAACAAGGCAAAGGGGTAACACTGCCCCTAGCCGCACACTCCTGCCAAACAAGACAAAGCAGGAGTGGACACATGCGGATTCAATCCGTGGACATCGCTCGTGGGTTGTGCATCATCCTGGTTGTATGGGGACATAACGCCCAATTCACCGACACCGTGATCAACCATGCGCTGTGGTCCATCCGCATGCCCATGATGTTCTTTGTGGCTGGGTCCTTCATCAGCCTCAAACAAGGCTTCTGGCAACTGGCCCATCAAAAAGCCGACGCCCTGCTCAAACCCTTTGTGGTGATGGCCCTGCTGCAGGCCCCAGCCAGAATGGCGATCGGCGAAACCGACCCGGCCTCGCTGGTGATGGGCATCCTTGCTGGTGGCGGCCACTATCTGCCTTGGATCTATTACCTCTGGTACCTGCCGCACCTCTGGTTGGTCTTCATGAGCGGCCACGTGCTGCTGAGCAAGGGCCGATTCGATAACTGGCATCCCGGCACGAAGATCGTGGCCATCACCCTGGCGCTCTATGTGGGGATATGGATGACCGGCCTGGTACCTGGCGCGCCCTTCAAGCTGGAAGCGATCCCCAAAAACCTGGCGTTCTTCATGTTGGGTCGCATGACCCGGTCCATATGGACATCCTGGCGGATGTCATGGCCATTCGTCTTCGCGACGCTGGGTGCTCTGCTGGCAGCGCAGTATCTGCTGCAATCGGGCGCGGTTGACCCATCATCGGCCGAGTACGTCATCTCGTACATGGTCAGCTCACTGGCAGGCATCACCCTGGTGATGGCCACGGCCAATGGCTTGTCGCGCGTTCCCCTTGCCAGCACCACCCTGAGCCGGTGCGGCCGCGAGAGCCTTTTCATCCTGCTGTTCCACTGGCCTTTGCAGACCTTGGGGCGCCATGCCTGGACATGGGTGCTGCAAGATGCAGATCCCTGGCTGATCGCGACGCTGAGCTGGTTGACCAGCGTGAGCCTGAGCCTCTTGCTGGCAGAGTTGATCCGCTCTAGCTACTGGACAGCGGCCTTGTGGTTGCCCATGCAAGCTGCACGCAAGATCCACAGCCAGACACGGCAGGCCGCAACGCGACGCCCGGCAGCACCACCGCCCCCTCAGCCAGCGATGCAAGCCGATTTTGCCGACACCTTGCCAGAGGCCAATGTGCAGGCCATGCGGTAAGCCCTCCAGGTCTGTCGCCCTGAATCAAGCCGTCAGGTAGCCGCCGTCCACATTGAGGCAGGCGCCTGTGGTGTAGCTGGCGGCATCGCTGGCCAGGTACAAGGCGGCGCCGGCCATTTCCTTGGGGTCGGCCACACGGTTGAGCGGCGTGTGCGCCATCACCACCTTGAGGATGGCGTCATTCGTGGTCAGCGCCGAGGCGAACTTGGTATCTGTCGCCCCCGGCAGGATGGCGTTGACACGCACCTTCATCGGCGCGCACTCCTTGGCGAAGGCATGCGTCATCGAGATCACGGCGGCCTTGGTGATCGAATAGATGCCTTGCGCCATGCCCGGGATCACGCCATTGACCGACGCGATGTTGATGATGGACCCACCACCGTTTTTGGCCATCAACTTCGAGCCCTTGGCGCACATGAAGAAATAGCCGCGGATGTTCACGTCTACGGTCTTCTGGAATGCGGCCAGATCCGTGTCGCTGATGTGCCCGAAATAGGGATTGGTCGCGGCGTTGTTGACCAGGATGTCGAGGCGGCCAAATTGCTGCTCGATGGCCGCAAAGGTGCTGTCGATCTGGTCCATCTCGCCCACGTGACAGGCGATGACGGAAGCCTTGCCGCCCGCGTCGCGGATGGATTGCGCCACAGCCTCACAAGGCTCGGCCTTGCGGCTGGAGACGATGACGTGTGCGCCGTGGGCAGCCAGCAAGCGCGCGATGGCTTCGCCGATGCCGCGGCTGGCGCCGGTGACGAGGGCAACCTTGCCGCTCAGATCAAAGGTGTTGGGGATGCTCATGTTGTCACTTCACAAAGAGGATTGGGCAATGATGCGTTCGCAACGCTGGCCCAGGTAGTTCGCAAACGGCCCGAAGGTGGCAAACACCGGGTTGCGTGCGTTGCCTTCCTTGAAGCGCTTGTAGATCTGCTGAACAATGCCCGCCAGGCGGAACAGGCCATACACCTCGTAGAAATCGAAGTTGGCCACGCTCCAACCCGTGCGCTGCGCGTAATAGTCAATGACTTCCTTGCGCGTCAGCATGCCCGGCGCGTTGGTGGGCTGGCGGCGCGAGCCCAGCATGAAGGGGTCGTCATCGGCCTGTACCCAGTAAGCCAGTGAGCTGCCCAGGTCCATCAGCGGGTCGCCCATGGTGGCCATTTCCCAGTCCAGCACGCCAATCACCTTCATCGGGTCGGCGATGTCCAGCACCACGTTGTCGAAGCGGAAGTCGTTGTGGATCAGGCAGATCGCCACCTCCTGCTTGGGCTGCTTCTCGGCCAGCCATTGCATCACCGATTCAAAGTCGGACACGTCATCCGTGCGCGCGGCGCGGAATCGCTTGCTCCAGCCTTCGATCTGGCGTGCCACATAGCCTTCGCCCTTGCCCAGGGTGTCCAGCCCGGTGGCCTTGGTGTCGAGCATGTGCAGATCGATCAGCTTGTCCAGCACGTTCAGGCACAGCTGGCGCGTCTTGGGCGCATCCAGGCCCAGCTCTTCGGGCAGGTTCTGGCGCGGGATCACGCCCACCAGGCGCTCCATCACATAGAACGGCGCGCCGATCACCTCCGCGTCCTCGCAGATGGCGTACACATGGGGCACGGCCGGGTACACGGGCTTGAGCATCTGCATGATGCGGGCCTCGCGCACCACGTCGTGGGCCGACTTGGCGATGTGGCCAAACGGCGGGCGACGCAGGATCAGGTCGCGGTTGTCATAGCTCAGCAGATAAGTCAGGTTCGACGCCCCGCCCGGGAACTGCTTGAGCTGCGGCTCGCCTTGCAGCTCCAGGCCGGCTGCGCGCAGGTAGGCACTCACACGGGCCAGGTCCACTTCTTCACCGGCGCGCACCTTGCCTGCGGCGTCGATCAACTTCTCGCTCATCTTGCTTGTCTCCTTGTTGGTCTCTTCAGGGGCTCAGGCCTCGCCACGCGCCGCGCGTTGCCGGGCCAGCTCGAACTTGGCCACCACCTTGCGGTGCACCTCGTCGGGGCCATCGGCCAGGCGCACGGTGCGCACATAGGCCGCCAGCGTGCTCAAAGGCGTGTCCAGCGTGACACCCAGTGCACCGTGCATCTGGATGGCCGCGTCCAGCACCACCTGCGCCATATTAGGTGCAACCACCTTGATCTGCGAAATCTCGCTCATGGCCGCCTTCACGCCCACCGTGTCCATCATCCACGCGGCCTTGAGCGTCAGCAGGCGGGCCTGTTCGATGGCCATGCGCGCGTTGGCGATCACGTCCACATTGCCGCCCAGCTGGTTGAGCGTCTTGCCAAACGCGACGCGCTTGTCACCACGTTCACACATCAGGGCCAATGCGCGCTCGGCGCCACCGATGGCGCGCATGCAGTGGTGGATGCGCCCTGGGCCCAGGCGGCCTTGGGCGATCTCGAAACCGCGGCCCAGGCCGGCAATGATGTTCTCCTTGGGCACGCGCACCTTGTCGAAGGTGACCTCACCATGGCCGAAGGGCTCGTCGTACACACCAAAGGCCGGCAGCATGCGCTCGATTTTCACGCCCGGCGTGTCCAGCGGCACCAGGATCATCGAGTGGCGCTTGTGGCGTTCGGCCGACGGGTCCGTCAGGCCCATGAAGATCAGGATCTTGCAATTGGGGTGGCCGATGCCGGAGCTGAACCACTTGCGGCCATTGACGACCACCTCGTCCCCATCGGGCACGGCCGTGGCCTCCATATTGGTGGCGTCCGACGAAGCCACATCGGGCTCGGTCATGCAGAAGGCCGAGCGGATCTGGCCCGCCAGCAGCGGCGTCAACCAGCGGTCCTGCTGCGCGGGCGATCCATACATGTGCAGCACTTCCATGTTGCCGGTGTCAGGCGCATTGCAGTTGAACACCTCGGCGGCCATGGTGTTGTAGCCCATCAACTCGGCCAGGGCCGCGTATTCAGCCACTTTCAAGCCCGCGCCGTGGTGCGGGTCCGGCAGAAACAGGTTCCACAGGCCGGCGGCCTTGGCCTTGGCCTTGAGGTCTTCCATCAGGGCCGGTTGACGCCATTGCCGCCAGTCGGCCGAGCCGCTCATCTGCGCGTGGTACGCCTCTTCAGCCGGGATCACGTGATCACGCATGAAGCTCTTGACGCGCTCGATGTATTCCTTCGCACGGGGTGAGTATCCGAAGTCCATGGGCTGCTCTCTTTCTGACTGTTTCGCTGGTGCGCGCCAGTGTAGAAACCCACCAAGGATGAATCAAATGAATTATGTGAATTCAGATACATTCATGAAATGAATTTGAGCAAGATCGACCTGAACCTGTTCCTGGTGTTCGACGCCATCGTGCAGACCGGCTCGCTCACCGCCGCCGCGCGTGAACTGCACCTGAGCCAACCAGCGGTGAGCCACGCCCTGGCCCGCCTGCGTGAGGCCCTGGGTGACCCCTTGTTCATCCGGCAAGGCCGGCGCATGCTGCCCACACCCTATGCGCAAGGCCTGACGATGTCGGTGAGGCAGGCTTTGAGCACCTTGCAGACCGGCATCAAAGGCGCGCAACAGGGTTTCGAGCCCCAGCGATCAGACCGCGTTTTCACCATCGGCATGCGCGACATCCTGGAGTCACTCACCCTGCCCGGCTTGATGGCGCACATCCGGCTGCATGCACCGGGCATCAGCGTCAACAGCATCCAGGTAGAGCGGCACGATATTGCCGACGCGCTGCGACAAGGGCGTGTGGATGCGGCGGTCGACATCGCCCTGCCCGTTTCGGCCGAGGTCAACCACACCCGGTTGGTGCTGGACAAGCTGGTGGTGGTGGCGCGGGCCGATCACCCCATCATCGGCAAAGGCCCTTTGCGCCTGGACACCTACCTGGACGCCTCGCACGTGCTCGTGTCTGCCCGTCGCCAGGGCCTGGGGCTGGAGGATTACGAACTGAGCCGTCAGGGCTTGAGGCGGCAGATCGGCCTGCGTTGCCGCCACTACTTCGCCGGCTGCCGCGTGGTCAGCCAGACGGACATGCTGCTGACCATGCCCGAGCAGTACGCCCGGGTGGCCAACCAGCATTTCGACAACGCCCTGCACAGCTTCCCGCTGTCAGCGGCGCAACTGGACGCCCACCTGTACTGGAACGCCTCGCTGGACGACGACCCGACCAACCTGTGGTTCCGTCAGCGGGTCATCGAGCCAGTCAAGCTGGAATTGGCCGCCGTGCGGACTTCGGCCTGAAAGCTTCACACACTGCGGCGTTGGTCTCGATGTAAGGCCCGCCGATCAGGTCGATGCAATACGGCACCGCCGCAAAAATGCCCGGTACGATGGACTTGCCTTCTTCGTCACGCAGGCCTTCGAGTGTTTCTGCAATGGACTTGGGCTGCCCCGGCAGGTTCAGGATCAGGGCCTGCTTGCGGATCACCGCCGTCTGGCGCGACAGGATGGCCGTGGGCACAAAGCGCAAGCTGATCTGGCGCATCTGCTCGCCAAAGCCCGGCATTTCCTTGTCGGCCACGTCCAGCGTGGCTTCGGGGGTCACGTCGCGCAGCGCAGGGCCCGTGCCGCCCGTGGTCAGCACCAGGTGGCAGCCTTCCTCGTCCACCAGCTCGCGCAAGGTCCGGGCGATCAGCTCGCGCTCATCGGCGATCAGGCGCGGCACCCAGGTCACCGGGTTGCGCACCGCCCTGCCCAGCCAGTCCTGCAAGGCAGGCAGACCCTTGTCTTCGTAGACACCGGTGCTGGCGCGGTCGCTGATGGACACCACGCCGATGCGGACGGCTTCGAACGCGTTGTTCGGCTGGCCCATGTCAGTCTTCCATGTCGTCGTCATCGTCGGTGTGGGTGCGCGTGACCGGTACGGCCGCCTGGGTCTCCATCACCTGCTTGATGTACTGGAATATCTCGCGGTAGGCACGGCCGCTGCGCTTTTCCGGCTCCAGGGCGGCGTCCTTGCGGGCATTGCGGATCAGCGTGCGCAACTGCTGCAGATCGGTACCTGGATAGGTGTCGACCCAGCGATTCAAGGCGTCCTTGTCGTTCTCAGCCAACAGTTCGGCACGCCAACGCTCGGCCTGGTGCAAAGCCAGGGCGTTGCGGGCATGGCCCAACTGGAAGGCGGCAACGGCCTCACGCAGGGGTTCTGCATCCACGCCGCGCATGACTTTGCCGATGAACTGCAGTTGACGGCGCTTGCCTTCGAAAGATTTGGTTTTCTTCCAGGCGTCCAGCGCATCGCGCAGCCGCTCGGGCATGTCGAGGTCTTTCAGACGGCTGTCGGGCAGTTCCAGCAACTGTTTGCCCAGCGCCTGCAGATCAGCGCTTTCGCGCTTGAGCATGCTCTTGCTGGGCTTGGTGTAGCCGTACTCGGCACCGTGTGGCGCGTCGCCTTCAGGGTCAAACCCCGAGTCTTGATCAATATGGTTCGGATTCATGTCCTCGCTATGATACGGGGGCACTCTCACTGCATCCACAAAATGGCCGCCAAAACACCCAAGCTCGCTCCCAAATCCACCGCAGGCAAATCGTCATCTGAAAAAGACACCGGCTTTGCCTACACCCGCGAGCAATTCCAGCAGCTGATCGAAGACACCCTGGCCATCGCCAAAAAACTGGGCGCCACCGATTCAGCAGCCGAAGTGTCCGAAGGCGCCGGCCTGTCGGTCTCCGTGCGCAAAGGCAAGCTCGAAAACGTCGAGCGCAACCGCGACAAGAGCATCGGCGTATCCGTCTACGTGGGCCAGCGCCGTGGCAACGCCAGCACGTCCGACTTCTCGCCCCAGGCGCTGGAGCAGACTGTGCGCGCCGCTTACGACATCGCCCGCTACACGGCGGAAGACCCCGCTGCCGGCCTGCCCGATGCGGAAGACCTGGCCCTGGGCCGCGCCGCCAAACGCGATCTGGACCTCTTCCACCCCTGGGCCATCGACGCCGAAGCCGCCGCCGAACTGGCGCGCCGCTGCGAAGATGCCGCCCTGGTCGTCGACCCGCGCATCACCAACTCCGAAGGCGGTGGCGTGTCGGCGCAGCAATCCCACTTCTGGGCCGGCAACAGCCGAGGCTTCCGTGGCGGTTATGCCAGCTCGCGCCACTCGCTGTCGGTCTCGCCCATCGCCGGCCGCGGCAACGACATGCAACGCGACTTCTGGTACACGTCCGAGCGCGATGCCCGCGACATGGCGCGCCCCGAAGCCGTGGGCCGCTATGCCGCCGAGCGCGCGCTGGCGCGCCTGAAGTCCCGCAAGATCGCCACCTGCGAAGTGCCTGTGCTGTTCGAGAACACCCTGGCTGCAGGCTTGCTGGGGGCCTACGTGCAAGCCACCAGTGGTGGCAGCCTGTACCGCAAGGCCACCTTCCTTGTCGACAGCCTGGGCAAGCCCGTCTTCCCCAAGCACATCAGCATCACCGAAGACCCGCACATCCTCAAGGCCAAGGGCAGCGCCCCGTTTGACGACGAAGGCGTGCTCACGCGCAAGCGCAATGTGGTCAAGAACGGTGTGGTGCAGGGCTACTTCCTCTCCAGCTACTCGGCACGCAAGCTGGGCATGCGCACGACCGGCCACGCCGGTGGCTCGCAAAACCTCGTGCTGCACAGCCGCCTGACCGACCCGAAGGACAACCTCAAGGCCATGCTCAAGAAGCTGGGCACCGGCCTGTTCGTGACCGAGCTGATGGGCCAGGGCGTGAACTACGTGACGGGCGACTACTCACGCGGCGCGGCCGGCTACTGGGTTGAAAAAGGCGTCATCCAGTACCCCGTGCACGAGATCACCATCGCCGGCCACCTGGGCGAGATGTTCAAGCAGATCGTGGCCGTGGGCGCCGATGCCTACACCTATGGCAGCAAAACCATCGGCTCGGTGCTGATCGAGAAGATGAAAATCGCCGGGCACTGAGCCTTTCACCCAGCCTCGCACGTTGGGGGGACACCACGTTCGCCCCGCTTCCCCCCCCTAAGACGGCCGCAACCGGGTAAGCCCTGCGTTGGCGGCCGTTTTCACGTGGTCCTGCACTCCTAGAATCCTGCCGTCCACCCCAGCAGACGCTCAGGAGCCTTACATGCAACGTCGTTCCTTCATCAACCACGCAGGCCTGGCCGGTGTACTGGCTGCCGGTGCAGCCCCGGCCATCGTCCACGCGCAAACCACCATCCGCTGGCGCCTGGCCTCCAGCTTCCCCAAGTCCCTGGACACCATCTTTGGCGCGGCAGACGTCTTCGCCAAGAAGATCGGCGAGATGTCGGGCGGCAAGTTCCAGATCTCCGTGCACGCGGGTGGCGAGTTGATGCCGGCCTTTGGCGTGGTCGACGGCGTGCAGAACGGCACGGTCGAAATGGCCCACACAGCGCCCTACTACTTCGTGGGCAAGGACGAAACCTTCGCCATTGGCTGCGCCATCCCCTTCGGCCTGAATTCTCGTCAGATGACGGCCTGGATGTACGAAGGCAACGGCCTCAAGCTGATGCGCGAGTTCTACGCCAAGTACAACATCATCAGCTTCCCCGGTGGCAACACCGGCGCCCAGATGGGCGGCTGGTTCCGCAAGCCCATCAAGTCGATTGACGACATGAAGGGCCTGAAGATGCGCATTGGCGGCTTTGCCGGCAAGGTCATCGAGCGCCTGGGTGCCGTGCCCCAGAACATCCCTGGCGGCGAGATCTACCAGGCACTGGAAAAAGGCACCATCGACGCCGCCGAATGGGTTGGCCCCTACGACGACCAGAAGCTGGGCTTCCATAAAGTGGCGCCCTACTACCACTTCCCCGGCTGGTGGGAAGGCGGCCCGCAGCTCGACTTCTTCATCAACCAGAAGGCCTACGACGGCCTGAGCGCCGAGTACAAGGCCATGGTTGAAACGGCTGCCTCCCAGGCGCACATCGAGATGCAGGCGCGCTATGATGCCCGCAACCCGCTGGCGCTCAAGCAACTGGTGGCCGCCAAGACCCAGCTGGTGCAATTCCCCAAGGCCGTCATGGACGCCTCGTTCAAGGCCTCGATGGACATCTACAGCGAGCTGAGCGAGAAGAACCCCAACTGGCGCAAGGTTTACGCCGATTACGCCAAGTTCCGCGGCGACCAGAACCTGTGGTTCCGCTTCACCGAGGCCACGTTTGACCGCTACATGCAAGCTGCCAAGCTGTGATCCGCGGGTAATCCATCACCAAAAAAGGGCCTGCGGGCCCTTTTTATATGGGGCTTGTCCTTAGACAATGGTTGCAGGCACGGCGCATGCTCAAGTAGGGCATTGAACCGGTCGATTTACCCGGGGTAGCCTATCCCCGCGTCAGGACAGCCTCCATGAGTTTTGCCCCTCTCTCTGCTCGCCACAGCCCGGGTCACCGGCGGCACCACGGCATCCTGCCCCTGCGGGCACTGCATGCACATCACGACTGGGGTGAGCACGCCCTGCAACGCACCTGGCGCACCGTCAGCGTGATCTGCCTGGTGTTGAGTTTTGGCAATGCCTTCGTGGCGCGCCTGCCCGCCGTGCTGTTCATGCTGGCCAGCATCTGGGCGCATTTCAAGAGCAACCCGACGCTGGGCGCCCGGCTGGCGGCTCATCCGCTCATCGGTGCACCCTGGCGCTGGTGGATGCACCGAGGCCGCCACCACCTGCCCGCGCAGGCACCCGACACCACGCCCCAGATGTGAAAAAGGCCTCCGCACCGGGAGGCCTTTTCATTGCAGGCTGCGATGGGCCACTGGATGGCTAACCGACCGACAGCGGCAGCATGATCAATGCGTGCTGACCGCACCCACGGCGTCCTTGACGGCCTTGGTCGGGTCCTCGTCAGCAGGGACTTCCGGCATGGGCACCGCCTGCGTCGCATCGGAGGCGGCAGCGCCATCCACCGCGCTGGCGGCAGACGCAGCGTCATCAGGCGCGGCCGTGTCTTCGATCTTCATCTCGATCTTGACGTCGTCCACATTGACCTTCTGCTCCTTGTCGAGCCAGTAAGTGACCGACTCGGGCCAGAAAATCACCACGGCAACCAGGGCCAATTGCATCAACACCCAGGGAATGGCACCCAGGTAGATGTCCTTGGACAGGATGGGCCGGGGAATCGCGCCGTTCTTGAAGATCTGATCCGCAATGCCGCGCAGGTAGAACAGCGCAAAGCCGAACGGCGGGTGCATGAAGCTGGTCTGCATGTTCACGCACAACAGCACGCCGAACCACACCAGGTTGATGCCCAGCTTGTCGGCCACCGGTGCCAGCAGCGGCACGATGATGAAGGCGATCTCGAAGAAGTCCAGGAAGAAGGCCAGGAAGAAGACAAAGATGTTGACCACGATGAGGAAGCCCACCGGGCCGCCTGGCAGGCTGGTGAGCATGTGCTCGATCCACTTGCTGCCGTCCACGCCCTGGAACACCAGCGAGAAGACGCTGGAGCCCAGGAGGATGAAGATCACCATGGACGTGACACGCATGGTCGAATCCATGGCCTGCCAGATCAGCGACGGGGTCAGGCGCTTGTGCAGCGCGGCCAACACCATCGCACCGATCGCCCCCAGCGCACCCGCCTCGGTTGGCGTGGCCAGCCCCATGAACAGGGTGCCCAGTACCAGGAAGATCAGCACGATCGAGGGCAGCATGCCCCACATCACGCGCCGGATCAGGGCCCAGCCGCGCGCCGTGCGCGCTTCTTCAGGCAAAGGCGGCACCCATTGCGGCTTGAGGATCGCCACGCCCAGGGTATAGAGCAGGAAGATGCCCGTTTGCATGATGGACGGGCCGATGGCACCGCGGTACATGTCGCCCACGGAGCGGCCCAGCTGGTCTGCCAGCACCACCAGCACCAGTGACGGCGGGATGAGTTGCGTGATCGTGCCGGACGCGGCGATCACGCCGGTGGCATAGCGCATGTTGTAGCCGTTGCGCATCATCACCGGCAGCGAGATGACGCCCATGGCGATCACGCTGGCCGCCACCGTACCGGTGATGGCACCCAGGATGGCGCCCACGATGATCACGGCAAAGCCCAGCCCACCAGGCTTGCTGCCAAACAGCTGCCCTGTGCCCTCCAGCAGGTCTTCCGCCAGGCCACAGCGCTCCAGGATGGCGCCCATGAAGGTGAAGAAGGGGATCGACAGCAGCAACTCGTTGGACACGATGCCAAACAAGCGCAAGGGCAGATTGGCCATGAAGGCTTCGGGGAAGAAGCCTTGCGATACCGCGAAGTAGCCAAAAGCCAGACCCAGGCCACCCAGCGTGAACGCCACAGGGAAGCCGATCAGCATGACCACGATCAAGGAGCCGAACATGATCGGCGCCAGATGTTGCATCTCGATCATTGCAGCGGCCTCTCGTAATGCAGATCGAGGTTGGACGTGCCGCGCAGGAATCCGATGCGTTTGAACAGTTCTGCCAGCCCTTGAAGGCCGACCAGCGCAAAGCCCAGCGGGATCGCCAGCTTGATGGGCCAGCGGATCAGGCCACCGGCACTGGGCGAGGTCTCGTGCTCGGCATACGCTTCCACCACAAAAGGCCAGGCCAGGTGCACGACGATGGCGCACATGGGCAGCAGGACCAGCGCGATGCCCAGCAGGTCAACCCAGGCCTTGGTGCGGGGCTTGAGCCCACCGTAGATCACGTCCACGCGCACGTGCTCGTTGAGCCGAAGCAGCATGGGCGCACCGGCAAACACCGCCATGCCGAAGAGGTACCACTGCACCTCCAGCCAGGCGTTGGAGCCAATGTTGAAGGCATAACGCAGCGACGCGTTGCCAGCGCTGATCAGGCAGGCGGCCAGCAGGGCCCAGGACGCGAGCACGCCACACCAGCGCGACACCGCATCCATCAAGCGGATGTAGCTTTGCATCGAGGCGCGCCCTTATTCGCCGAGGGCCACAGCCTGCATGTACAGCCTGGTCGAGCGCGCGCCGCTGCGGCAGAACATCAGCAGCGGGCGGGGCAGGCTCTTGAGCAAGGCCGCGCACTGGGCGATTTCTTCGGGAGACTGGTAACCCCCCTGCACCGGCAAGTGGGCATAGGCCAGGCCTGCGGCCTTGGCGGCAGCCTCAATGGCAGCGCTGGTAGGTTGATCAGGGCCACCTTCCATGTCGGGGCGGTTGTTCATCACGGCCTTGAACCCGGCTTCAGCTGCCGAAGCCATGGCTTCGGGCGTCAGTTGGGGTGCGGCGTAAACATCTTCAGCAATGGGCTGCAGCGACACGGAATTGCTCATGGTGGACCCTGTTTGATGGATGAGGAAGTATCACGCAAACGTCGTGATGGGCTGGAATCAGCCGGCCAGCGCCGCCTTCACGGCAGCCGACACCAGGCCCATGTCAGCCTGTCCTGCCAGACGCTGCTTGACCGCGCCCATGACCTTGCCCATGTCGCCAGGGCCGGAGGCGCCCAGCTCGACCACGATGGCCTTGACGGCCGCCGTGACCTCATCGGCGCTCAGGCGCTTGGGCAGGTAGGCTTCCAGCACCACGATCTCGGACTTTTCCTTGTCGGCCAGATCCTGACGGCCCCCGGCTTCGTACTGCTGGGCCGCGTCCTTGCGCTGCTTGATCAGCTTGTCGACGATGGCCACGACCATGGTGTCGTCCAGCTCCACACGCTCATCGACTTCCTTTTGCTTCATGGCAGCCAGCAGCATGCGGATGGTGCCCAGGCGCTCGGCATCCTTGGCGCGCATGGCGTTCTTCATGTCTTCGGTGATGCGTTCTTTGAGGCTCATGGTGATCAGCTCGGTCAAAAAGTGTCAGGAAGAAAAAAGCAAAAGCCCGCATGGGCGTCCCCGCGCGGGCTTTGGTGCCGACCCGGCTACAGCGCGATCAGCGCATGGTGCGGGTGAGACAGCAAGAAGCGAATCAGTACAGCTTCTTGGGCAGCTGCATGCTGCGCACGCGCTTGTAGTGGCGCTTGACGGCCGCAGCCTTCTTGCGCTTGCGCTCAGCGGTGGGCTTTTCGTAGAACTCGCGGGCGCGCAGTTCGGTCAGCAAGCCCAGCTTTTCAATGGTGCGCTTGAAGCGGCGCAGGGCCACGTCGAACGGCTCGTTTTCCTTGACACGGATGGTCGTCATTACAAATTCGCTTTCAGATTGAATGCATTCACAGGGCTGCCACATGGCCACCGGTTGATTGCTTCAAGTTTGCTGCACAAAACCCAATGGGTTTGCTCGTAGCCACCAGGGTCTGGGCCCGCTCCCGTGTTCCACGTCCGGAATTCGCGGACGAAAACGGGTTGACCGGTCTCGGTGTGCACGGCGCTGCTCAAAACGCTCGCTGGCTGAAACCCAAAAGTTTCACCACCGGTGGACTTCTTTGCAAACACGCAACGAAGCCCCACCAACAAAGCCTGAGATTCTACCCCGATTTTGATCAATATTCCAGTGCGCTGGCTATTTCGCGCTGGAAATCCACCCGGATTGGTTTCAATGGCGCCCGTCAGAGCGGGAATTGACGCCGTCAGGCAGCCCAATCCAGCAGGCCCAGGCGCTCAATGCCCTGGCTTTGGGCCAGGGCCAGGCGTGCGGCGGCGTCGGGCAAAGCCTGGCCCACAGCGGCATCCACGTCACCCGGGACACCCAGACTACTCATGACCTCCGCCAAAGGCGCCAGCACGAAGGCGCGCGCCATCATGCGCGGATGCGGCAGGGTCAGCTCGGCGCTGTGGCAGCGGTAACCACCGTAGCTGAGCAGGTCCAGATCCAGCGTGCGGGGTGCATTCTGGTAAGGGCGCTCGCGATCGTGGGCCAGCTCGAGCGCCTGCAAGGCATGCAGCAATTCGCGCGGGCCCAAGGCGGACTGCAGCGCGGCCACGGCATTGAGGTAATCCGGCCCCGATGATTCGACCGGGCGTGTGCTGTACAGCGAAGACACCGCCTCGACACGGGTGCCAGGGAGGCCATGCAGCCCCGCCAGCGCAGCGCGAAAACGCGCCTGCACATCGCCCAGATTGCCGCCCAGGCCGATGAAGGCTCGGTGCCTGGGCACCGCCGACAAGGCCTCGGGCAGGCTGGGGCTCATGGTCAATCCGCATCCCCGCCGGCATCGCCACCGGCAGAGACAGGTGCACCACCGCCCTCACCCGCTGGCTTGCGGCGGCGACGACGGCGCTTTTTGGCAGGCGCATCACCGGCACCGGCACCTGCAGATTCGGTGTCACCCGAGGCCACGCGGGCCTGGCGCTTGGCCAGATCCTGCTGGCGGGCCACGTCCATGAGGTCGCGGCGCTCGTTGTGGTCAGCCAGCGAGAAGTCTTCCCACCACTTGGCCAACTCGGGGTCGGCCTCGTTGGCTGCAGCGCGCAAGCGCAGGAAGTCAAAGCCGGCACGGAAGCGCGGTTGCTCAACCAGCGTCAACGGGCCATTGCCGGAGCGGCGGTCGAAACGCGGCTGCATGGTCCAGATCTCGCGCATGTCGGCGGCCAGCTTGCCTCGGCCGGAGATGTCGCCAATGCGGGCATCGAACACGGCATCCGTAGCAGATTGCAGCGCCGGGAACGGCGGCTCGCCCTGGGCCTGGTTGCGCTTCCAGTGCTCCAGCACGTCATGCCACAGCAGGCAGGCCAGCAGGAAGCTGGGCGCCACGGGCTTGCCTTCGGACACACGGCGGTCGGTGTCGGCCAGTGCCAGTTGCACGAACTGGTCACGCCCAGGGTGGCGACGAGCTTCGTCAAACACCGCATCCAGGATCGGGAACACGCCGCGGTCCAGGCCCTGCTTGCGCAACTGGTCCAGCGAGGCTTGCGCGTGGCCGGTCTGCAGCAGCTTGATCATTTCATCGAACAAACGCGACTGCGGCACATTGGCCAGCAGCTCGGCCATGTTCTGCAGGGGTTCGCGCGTCTTGGGCTCGATGTCAAAGCCCAGCTTGGCCGCAAAACGCACCACGCGGATGATGCGCACCGGGTCTTCGCGGTAGCGGGTTTCCGGGTCGCCGATCATGCGCAGGACACGCTTTTTGGCGTCCTTGATGCCGCCGTGGTAGTCCACGACCACGCCGGTGTGCGGGTCGTAGTACATGGCGTTGACGGTGAAGTCGCGGCGGGCGGCGTCCTGGTCCTGAGGGCCCCAGACGTTGTCGCGCAGCACACGGCCGCTGGCGTCCACGACGTGGGTCTTGTCGGCCAGGTCCTTGCGGGAGGTCTTTTCGTTGCCGGCCACCTGCTCGGCGGCATTGGCATCCAGGTAGGCGCGGAAGGTCGAGACCTCGATCACCTCGTGTTCACGACCACGGCCGTACACCACATGGACGATGCGAAAGCGCCGGCCGATGATGAAGGCGCGGCGGAACAGGCCCTTGACCTGCTCGGGCGTGGCATTGGTGGCCACGTCGAAATCCTTGGGGCGATGCCCCAGGATCAGGTCGCGAACCGCACCGCCCACGATATAGGCCTCGTAGCCGGCCTCCTGCAGGGTTTCAACCACCTTGCGGGCGCGGTCGTCCACCAGTGACACGTCGATGCCGTGTTCGCTGGCGGGCACGTCCACCCGCTTGCCGGTCGGGATGCGCGGCGTCTTGGCCGAACGCCCGCCTGCGGTGCTCGTGCGCTTTTTGGCCGGGGTCTTGCCCAGGATCTTGTCTATCAGGCTTTTGATCATGCAAACAGTCGAAGAATGCGCCAGCCACGCTCTTGGGCTACGGCTTCCAGCGCAGGGCTGGGATTGGTGGCCACCGGGTCGTTGGCGCGTTCCAGCAGGGGCAGGTCGTTGGGAGAGTCGCTGTAGAAGCTGATGCGATCGAAATCGCTCAACTGCCGACCTTGATCGGCCAGCCATTGTTCCACACGTGTGATTTTGCCCTCTCGGAAGGACGGCACGCCATCGATGTCGCCCGTGACACGACCCTGCCCATCCCTGGCCAGTCTGACGGCGAGCAAGTCGGGCACATTGAACGCATCGGCGATGGGCCGGGTGACGAACTCGTTGGTGGCCGTGACGATGGCCATCAGGTCGCCCTGGGCGCGGTGCTGCTCCACCAGCTCGATGGCCTGGGGTTGCATGGCCGGGAAGATCACGTCGTCCATGAAGGCCTGTTGCAGCGCCTGCTGGCCCGCAGGATCGAGCTGGCGCCAGATGCTGGTGGTGAACTGGATGTACTCGCCCAGCACCAGGGTGCCGTTGCAGTACTGCTGGTAGAAGCCGTCGTTGCGCTGGCGGTACTCGACCGCGTCGGCCAGGCCCTGGCGGATCAGGAATTCACCGAACTCGTGATCGGAGTCCAGCGGCAGCAAGGTGTGGTCCAGATCAAACAGACAAAGGTTCATGCGGTCTCCAGGGCCAGCATTTGTTTCAACAAGGGCACGGTGACCTCGCGGTGTTCGGCCAGGGCAAAGCGGTCCAGCCGGTCAAGCAAGCCCATCAGGAAGCCCAGGTCACGGCTGTAGCGGGTCAGCAGGTAGCTCACCACACCCTCGCCCAGCGCAATGCCCCGGCGGGCGGCCTCGTGCTGCAGGGCGGCGCGCAAACCGGCTTCGTCCAGCGGGGTCAGCGCGAAGGTCAGCCCCCAGCCCAGGCGGGTACGCAGGTCATCGCGCACGGGCAAGTCCACCGCCGGCATGGCGCCGGCAGCCAGGATGAACAGGGGGCCGGCGCCCCGCTCGTCGAGTTGCCCGCTGGCTTGCGCCGCCAGCGAACTGGCCGATTCGATGAACAGCGTGAAGGCCAGATGCTGGTGGTCTTCCCCCAGGCTGTCGCACTCGTCGATCACGGCCAGGGTGGGCATCATCGGGTCTTCTGCATCCCACATCTGGCAGGTCTGGGCGTTGAGCCAGATCGCGCCAAAGCCCATGGACAAGGCGCGCTCGACCATGGCGCGCAAGAGATGCGTCTTGCCCGCGCCCGCCGCACCCCAGATGTAGGCCGGCGACAGCGTGCCCTCGACATGCGGCCAGGTACGCAGCCAGTTCAGCAGCGGCTCGTTCCCGCCGACGATGAAATCATCCAGCCCCTGCATCACGGCGGGGCCCAGATCCAGCGGGATCTGGCGCATGGGAGCGGCACGTTGTTCCGGGCGTTCGACCACGGCTTCCAGAGTCGTCACATCACCACCTACTGCGCCTGGAAAAACCGGCTGGCCTGGTAGGCCTGCAACAGCCGCCGTCCCAGCAAGGTCAGGAAAGCCGCCATGGGCAAGGCGATGACCACCCCCCAAAAGCCCATCCACTTGCCAAAGAGCATCAGCGCGAGGATCACGCCCAAGGGGTGCAGCCCGATGCGCTCACCGACCAGGCGGGGCGTGAGGAAGAAGCTTTCGATGACCTGGCCAAAACCGTACACAACGGCCACCGCCAGCAAAGGCGAGGTGGCCTGCGGCGTGGCCACGCCGAATTGCAGCAAGCCAGCCAGGATGGCCAGCACCAGCCCCACGCCATACCCCAGATACGGTATGCAGATGGCCAGCCCGGTGAACACGCCGATGGGCAAGGCCAGATTGAAGCCAAACAGGCTCAAGCCCACGCTGTAGTAAACAGCCAGGATCAGCATGACCAGCGCCTGGCCACGCAGGTACTGGCCCAGGAGGTCATCACACTCGGCCATGACGTCATGTGCCAGAGGGCGCCATCTGGCGGGCAGCAGGGATCGGAAGTGGCCCGTCAGGGGCTGCCAGTCCAGCAACCAGTAAAAGGCCAGCATGGGCAACAGCACAACCAACCCGACCAGGGTCATGATGCTGCTGCCACCAATCAGCAGTGAAGTCCACACCGTGCCGCCCCATTGGGCCGCGTGACTTTGAAGCAGCTTGACCAACTCGCCCTTGAGCGCGTCCACCGTGGTGGGCAGCTTGACACCCCACTGCGACAACCAGGGCGTCAACTTGCCCCAGATGGCGGACAGCAGATCGGGCAGCTGATCACGCAAGGCCGGCACCAGTTGCGACACGATGGGCACCAGCAGCACCAGCAAGGTCGCCACAATCAATGCCAGCAACAGCAAACAGGCCGATACGGCCAGTGACCTGGGCCAGCGCCAGGCCACCAGCTTGTCAACAGCAGGATGCAGCGCGTACGCCAGCACCAGGCTGATCACGAAAGGAGCCAGCACGGCAGCATGCCACCACAGCACGCCAACAAGGGCGACGGCGGCCAGCAGGCTCCAGATGGGTTTGAGGGGGTGATCGATCGCTTGGGTCATGAACGGGGGGATTTTATCGACCTCCCCGTCTCCTGGACGTCACAAAGCCGATCAATTCTTGCGGCCGTATACCGACACGCGCGCTGACTCCAGCGCTTGCTCGAGTTTGACCTGATCGCGCTGGTTTTCGGGCTTGGCCTGGAAATCGGCCAGGATGGCGGCCTCGCGGCGCTTGTATTCCTTTTGAAGCGAGGCCTCCCGAGCCTGTTGCTCGGCCTCCGGCTGAGGTGCCGCGCCATTCAGCGCCGCCTGAGCCTGCTCCAGCTTCTGCTTGCGGATGTCCTCGTTGGGCTCCAGGTCTGCCCACAGGGCAGACTCCAGCATCAGGGCCTCGCCCATGGTCAACTCGGCCTGCTTGAGGCGATCCGGGATCTGCTCCAGCAAGCGCCGCGCGAGCTGATGCCGGGTGGTCACGTCCGGGCTGTCCTGCAGGCTCTGCCATTGCTCGAAGCCCTTTTGAAAGCGCAGGTACTTGACGACACGCTCCAGCTCGCTGCGCGGGTTGGCCGTCTTGGACATGGCTTCTTTCAGCGCGGCCCAGTCTTCGGGGGTGAAATCAGAGGGGCGGCCGTCTTCCATCACCTTGGGCGTGACCAGCAATGCAGAATCGATCTTCGGGGCCGTTTTAGCCGCATCCGTCGTGGCTGCGGATGCCCCCTTGCTGGTGACGACAGGCTCATCGAGTTGCGCCGGCGCATGCGTCTGCCACCACCATGCGGCCACACCCACGCCACCGCCCAGCGCCATGGCCAGAACCCATGTGCGCTGCCAGAGCTTGGGGTTTTCGTATGAGATCATGGACACATTACCTGCCAGCAATTAACGGGACGCAAACAAGATCCCGGGATTGTCCGCACAGGATAGCGCGCCTCAGCATGGGACAAACCCCGGCGAGCCGGACACCGTACCGAAGCCACTACACTTGCGCCCTGTCACGGACACGCCCGTTTACAAAGTACACGCTTTTCTCGCATGAACCTCTCCAGCCTGGACCCCAAACTGCTTGCCGTCATCGGCGCTGCTGTCGCTTACCTGATCGGCTCCCTGTCGTTTGCCGTGATCGTCAGCCGCGTGTTCGGCCTGGCCGATCCGCGCAGCTATGGCTCGGGCAACCCGGGCGCGACCAATGTGCTGCGCTCGGGCAACAAGGCCGCGGCCATCCTGACCCTGTTGTTCGACGCGCTCAAGGGCTACATCCCGGTAGCGATGGCGCAGCACCTGGGGCTGGACACCGTCACCGTCACGGCCGTGGGCCTGGGTGCTTTCCTTGGCCACCTGTGGCCGGTGTTCTTCAAGTTTGAAGGCGGCAAGGGTGTGGCCACGGCGGCCGGCGTGCTGCTGGGCTTTGCCCCTGCCCTGGGTGGCCTGGTGCTGCTGGTGTGGCTGGCCATGGCCGTCGTGTTCCGCTACTCCTCGCTGGCCGCGCTGACGGCCTCGATCGCCGCCCCCCTCATCCAGTTCCAGGGTTGGGGTTTCAGCGCCATGACGATCGGCGTGGCCGTGATGAGCGCCCTGCTGATCTGGCGCCACGAAGCCAATATCCGCAAGCTGCTGGCCGGGCAGGAAAGCAAGCTGGGGCAAAAAGCCGCACCGCCCACCGGGCAGTGAGCCCGTTCACACGCGCTCCTGATCCCATATGAGAACCCACCCCCGCAACAGACGCGGCTCACTCGCCAGCCTGGCGCTGGTCGTGCTGCTGGTTGTGGGCGTCACGCAAGGCTTGTCGTGGTGGCGTGACAAGCAGGCGGTCGATCAGATCAAGGCGCACCTCCCCGGGCAGCGCATCACGATGTACAGCACAGTGAGTTGTTTTTACTGCGCCAAAGCCCGGGCCTGGCTCAAACAGCATGACATCCCCTGGGACGAGTGCGATGTCGAGCAGGATGGCAGTTGCCGCGCCACCTTCGATGCGCATGGCGCGCCGGGCACACCGTTGGTACGCGTTGGCACGCGCTGGCACCTGGGCTTTGACCCGGTCTGGCTTGCGCAAGCCCTCAAGACATCGGATCAAGCTGCTGCACAGGCTCAGCCCAATCCCAACGCAGCCACATCGCCACGCCCCTGACGGATCACCTCGGCGCCACCCTGGCTGAGGTCGATCACGGTGGTGGGCTCCTGATGGCAGGCCCCGGCATCCACCACACCCTGAATGAGCTTTTGCAACGCATCGCGGATTTCACCTGCGTCGTTGAGTGCTTCGGTCTGGCCAGGCAGGATCAATGTGGTCGCAATCAAAGGCTGGCCCATCAACTCCAGCACCGCCTGTGTGACCTTGTGATCAGGCACACGCAAGCCAATGGTGCGGCGCGATGGGTGCGACACGCGACGGGGCACCTCTTTGGTGGCTTCGAGGATGAAGGTGTAGGGGCCCGGCGTGCCCAGCTTCAAAAGCCGATACTGGCTGTTGTCCACACGGGCGTAATTGGCCAGCTCGGACAGGTCCCGGCACAGCAGGCTCAGATGCTGCCGCTCGTCAATCCCGCGAACACGGCGCAACTGGTCTACCGCCGACTTGTCGTCCAGATGGCAGACCAGCGCGTAGCTGGAGTCGGTGGGCAAGGCCACCAAGCCGCCGCGCTGCAGGATGTCCACCGCCTGTCTGAGCAAGCGGGGCTGGGGGTGTTCGGGATGGACTTCGAAGTATTGGGCCATAGCCCTCTAGCCTAAGGCCTGCAAGGGTCTGCCTTGATGAACCTTGTCCGCGTTTTCTTCAAGGATGCAACACCCGGGGCGCCAGCGCTTCCCAGACGGGGGTGACCCTGCCCGGCAGATTGGGCAAGGTGCCCAGGTCCGTGTGGCTCTCGGACGGGTCATGGAAATCGGAGCCGCGCGAGGCCAGCAAATCGAACTCGCAGGCCAGGTCCGCGTACTTGCTGTACTCGGCCACCGTGTGGCTGCCCGTGACCACCTCCACGCCTTGCCCGCCATGCGCCTTGAACTCGGAGAACAAGGCGTACTCCTCATTGGGGGTGAAGTCATACCGGCCCGGGTGCGCGACCACGGCCACGCCACCCGCCCCCACGATCCACTTCACGGCATCAGACAGGTTGGCCCAGCGGTGCTCGACAAAACCTGGCTTGCCCTCGGTGAGGTAGCGTTTGAACACCTCGTGGGGATCGCCACACACGCCGATCTCGACCAGGTAACGCGCAAAGTGCGTCCGGGAGATCAGATCGGGGTTGCCCACGTATTTCAGTGCGCCTTCGAACGCATTGGGGATGCCCACGCGCGCCAGGTCTGCCGCCATGTCGCGCGCACGACGCTCTCTGCCGCCACGCGTGTCGGCCAGGCCTTGCAGGATGGCAGGGTCATCAGGGTCAAAGCCCAGGCCGACGATGTGCACCGTCTTGTTGGCAAAGCTGACCGAGACCTCGACCCCAGGTAGATAGGCCATGCCCAAGGCCGCCGCCGCGGCGTGCGCCCGATGCTGACCACCCACCTCGTCGTGATCGGTGAGCGACCACAACTCGACACCGTTCCGGCTGGCACGCTCGGCGACATCTTCTGGCGACAAGGTGCCGTCCGACACGTTGGAGTGGCAGTGCAAATCAGCGTTCATCACGGCGTTCATCAAATGCATGATCGAATGCTATCAAGCCGCCAGCGGACTGGCTGGCTTGCGGGGATTAACCCCACCGGGGAGTTGAACGCGATTGCGACGCGCCCCAAGCTTGCAGGCAAGCCAGCGTGAGTTCGCGCACCAGTTGTTCATTGACGGGCTGGCGGTAACGCACCTTGATGTGGCGCATGCCTTTGCCGGCGCCGTCCAGTTCAGGAAACTCGCCCACCAGCAACACGCCGTTGAACACCTGGAGGTGGGCATGCATCTTGTGCAGCACGATGGCCATGACGTTGTCGCCATCGTTCATGAAACACAGATTACCCCATTTCACTTCAGGACGAAGGTGGGGCGCGGCGGCCAGGATGGCTTTGTGCATGGCCTGAGCGGTATCACGCTGCTCAGGGCGAAGGCTGTCATAAAACGCGTTGATCAACGCAGGGGACTGTAGCGGTCGGCGCATGGGGGTAGGCCCAAAAAAGATTCAAAACGACATCAATGCGCACTCGACACCCCCTCCCTGAAGCCTTCTCAAGACCTCTGTGTGAATGCACAGCCCTTTTTCATGACCACCTTCTGCTTTTTTACTTCTTGCAAGAGACGACTGTCCTTCGACATGCCCGTTTCAGTGGGATCACGTACCAGGCGCACCGCCGTGACTGGCGTTTGGATTGCGCTCGATGCTCTGAACCGATTGTAACAGACCGTAATGAACCGCCGTACCCTCATAAGGGTGGATACAGCGGTTTATCGGCCAATACGGCTCAGGTCTTAGGCAGCGTCACACCAGTTTGCCCCTGGTATTTGCCACCTCGATCACGGTAACTCGTTTCGCAGACTTCGTCACTTTCGAAGAACAGTACCTGGGCACAGCCCTCGCCTGCGTAGATCTTGGCGGGCAATGGCGTGGTGTTGCTGAACTCCAGCGTGACATAGCCTTCCCACTCGGGCTCGAACGGTGTCACGTTGACGATGATGCCGCAGCGTGCATAGGTGCTCTTGCCCAGGCAGATGGTCAGCACATTGCGGGGGATGCGGAAGTACTCGACGGTGCGTGCCAGCGCGAAGCTGTTGGGCGGGATGATGCAGACATCGGCGTTGATGTCCACAAAGCTCTTTTCGTCGAAGTTCTTGGGGTCCACCACGGTGGAGTGGATGTTGGTGAAGACCTTGAACTCCGGCGCACAACGGATGTCGTAGCCGTAACTGCTCGTGCCGTAACTCACGATCTTCTGGCCATCGGCCGCCGCCCGAACCTGACCAGGCTCGAAGGGTTCGATCATGCCGTGCTCTTGGGCCATCCGGCGGATCCAGCGGTCTGACTTGATGCTCATGAATGCTCCTTTTGACAGGCGTGATTGTGCTTCAAGCCAGAACCATCGCCGCAGCGCCCCCATTGTCACGCCCCCTACTCACAGGGCACGGCAGCGCCAAATCGTGCACCAGCTTGCACCACGTCAAGCCATTTGCACCGGCTTCGTGCGTCGGCAGAGTTGGCACGATTCTGGCTTGACCGTTTGCAGAATCGACGCGAATCAAGACGTCGATCAATCGCTGAGGCTTAAACATGGATTCCTTCAAGACCTTCCTCAAGGCAGGCCATAGCCCGACCTTGTTCGCATCTTTTTTGTATTTCGCGTTTTCCTGCTGCATCTGGGTATTGAACGGCGCCATGGCCCCGTTCATCACCGATGACCTGCAGCTGACGGCCGCCCAGAAGGGCTTGATGCTGTCCATCCCGATTTTTGCAGGCGCCTTCATGCGCTTCCCCTTGGGGCTGCTGGCGCAATACATCGGCCGCAAGCCCGCCACCTTGGTGGAGATGGGGCTGATTGCCGTCGCGATGCTGTTCGGCTACTTCTTCGTCCACACCTTCAATGACCTGCTGGCCATGGGCACCCTGCTGGGGATCGCCGGCGCCAGCTTCGGCGTGGCGTTGTCGCTCGGCTCGGGCTGGTTCCCGCCGCGCTACAAGGGCCTGGCCATGGGACTGGTGGGCGCCGGCAACGTCGGCACGGCTGTGTCCGTGCTGGTGGCACCGCCGCTGGCCCAGGCCTACGGCTGGCAGACGGTGTACGGCTTTGCCGCCATCGCCATCTGCATCCCCATGATCGTGATGATCGTGTTCGCCAAAGAGCCGCCAGACCGCGATGCGCACGCCAGCTTCCGCGAGCACATCGCCTGCCTGTTCGAGAAGGATGGCTGGGCTTTCAGCATCATCTATGGCGTCACCTTCGGTGGCTTCATCGGCCTGACTTCCTTTCTGCCCAGCTACTACTACGACCAGTTCCACGTGAGCAAGGTGCAAGCCGGTCAATTGACCATGCTGGCAGCCTTCATGGGCGCGGCGCTGCGCATCTTCGGGGGCTGGATTTCTGACCGCTGGGGCGGCGTCAACACCTTGACGGTCGTGATCGTGACCGTGGCGATCTCGCTGGTGCTGTGCGGCCTGAGCAGCGAGTCACTGACCGCCACCACGCTCTTGCTGATGCTGTGCTTCGCTGCCTTGGGCGCCGGCAATGGTGCGGTGTTCCAACTGGTGCCGCTGCGCTGGCCTTTGAGCACCGCTGTGGCGGGCTCGATGATCGGCGAGATCGGCGCACTCGGCGGCGGCCTGGTGCCCAACGCCATGGGCATGTCCAAGCAGTACGCTGGCACCTACCTCTGGGGCTTCGTGACCATTGCCGTGCTGGCGGTCATCTCGCTGGGCATGATGCGCGTCATGCAAGTGCGCTGGACCCGCACCTGGGCCGAGAAGGGTGGCCGCGCCCGCACCACCCCGGCTGCACCAGCCGGCGCCTACGGCAAGCAAGCCGTCAGCCGCTGACACACCCAACACACCCGTTTCAATCAAAAGCCGCCCCATAAGGGCGGTATTGACCTGACCGACACCCCTGGTCAGTCGCCCTGGAGGTCTCTCGTCCTTCCAGGGCTTTTTTATTTGCGACTCGTCAGTCAATGAGGCAGGAACAGCAGCCAATAGGCCATCAGCACATTGAGCAGCACCGACACGAACAGCGCGATCTTCCAGATGGCCATCGGGTCACGCGCCAGCAAAGGCGTTGACAAGGGCGCAGACAGCGGCCTGGAGGCGCCGCGCTCCAGCGCCAGCAGCAACTCCTCGGCGGTCTCGAAGCGCTGGCGGGGGTCACGTGCCACGGCCTTCAAGACCAGGTGATCCAGCCAGATGGGCACGTCGGGGCGCAGCCTGGATGGGGGCGTCGGGTCCCGGCGATAGCGTCCGACCTGATAGGGCTCGATCTCGCCATAGGGCAGGCGCCCCGTCAGCCACTGGTACAGCGTCACCCCAAAGGCAAACAGGTCGCTTTGCGCGCTGACGCGTGCCGCTTCGGGGTCGTCGCTCCATTGCTCGGGGTTCATGTAGCTGGGCGTGCCGGCATGGAGCACACGCAAGCTCTCGGGCTCCTTGCCCGACAAGGCCACGCCCAGGTCCAGCAAGCGCCACTGGCCATCGTCACCCAGGTGCACGTTATCGGGCTTGATGTCTCGATGGATGACGCCAAACTGGTGCAGCCGCCCCAAGGCGCGCACCACATTGGCAGCGGCCTCCACGATCTCGGTGACGGTGAAGCGCTTCTTGGCGTCGAGCAACTCGCCCAGCGTCTGGCCACTGTGCCAATCGAACAAGGCGTAGAAGCTGGAGGCCTCCCTGGGCTCGTGGACACGCACGAGGCCCTTGGCGTTGCGCTCGGTCACGCGGGCACCCAACCAGGCTTCATGAGCCAGCATGACCCGCTCTTCGGGGTCGTTGGCGCGCGCCTCGTGCAAGGTCTTGAGCGCCAGCAACTCACCGGTCTGCTGATGCCTGACCTGATAGAGCCGGTGCACGCCGTTGGCAAACACACTGGCCTCGACCAGCATGCCGTCGATCACGTCGCCGGGCTGCAAGCGCGATGGAATGGGCAACTGGCGGCCTCGCCGTTCCGCATCCTCAAGTCGGGCCGCTGCCAGGCCCTTCACGCGGATGACCAGTGCGGTCGCGTTGTCGCGGCCGTTGGAGGCCAGGGCCTTGGCCACCAGCGCCTCGCTGGCCTCTTGTGCACCACCCTGCTCTGCCAGCTCCTTGAGGAGCTTGGGCTTGAGCACCCCATGCACCCCATCGCTGGTCAGCACAAAGGTGTCGCCGATCTGCAGATCCCCCTCCAGGTAGTCCACGCGCAGGCCATCGTCCAGCCCCACGGCCCGCGTCAAACCGCCCTGAAATTCAAGCGGCCCGAGGGTGTGGTCTTGCGTGAGCTGCGTGCACTCGCCAGCCCGAAGCAGATAGGCGCGTGTGTCGCCGACGTGGGCCAGCGTGTAGCCGTGGCCACGCAGCACCATGGCCGTCAGCGTGGTCATGCCGGCCACGCCCAGGCCCTCCAGGTTGCGCACACCCTGGCGCCGCCGGTTGTGATCGGCCAGCCAGGCGTTCTGCGCGCCGATCAGGCGGTCCAGTGCCACGGTGGTGTCCCAGGTAGCGGGCGTGGCGTAGTAATCGCGCAGCAGGGTCTCGACGGTGGTCTGCGCGGCCTCGCCTCCCAGGCCCCCCGTGGAGACGCCATCGGCCAGCGCGGCGATCACCCCCCAGGCCTCTTCATGGGGCGCGGGCTGCCCCACGCCAGCGTGATCTTCCAGCACCGATCGGGGGCCGCGCTGGCTGGCGTAGCCCACATCCAGGTCGAAACTCATTCGTGTCCTTCAGCGTGTTGTCTTGGTGACTGCACTGTTTGTGTGCGTCATTTTCTCAACCCAGGGCGACGCAAGTTCTGCGCCCGCTATCGGTGCAAGCCGAGGGTGTGAATCGTGACCTCCTCCCAGCTGGATGGGCATGCTCAATTTGGTGCGCCCCGAAACCGTGCTGGCCCGCTTATTGCTGAGTGAAAGGCACAACTATTTCGATTCCCGCTGACGGAGCATTCGCATGAAGAAGATGAAGCTGGTGATGGTGGGCAACGGCATGGCCGGGGTCCGCACACTTGAAGAGCTGTTGAAGGTCGCGCCTGATCTGTACGAGATCACCGTCTTTGGCGCCGAGCCTCATCCCAACTACAACCGGATTTTGCTGTCGCCCGTGCTGGCCGGCGAGCAGACGGTGGACGAAATCATCCTCAATCCTTTGGCCTGGTATGAGGAAAACGGCATCAAGCTGCACCTCAACAAGAAGGTGGTCAGCATCGACCGCACCCGCCGTGTGGTGGTGGCTGAGGATGGCACCGAGGCCGAGTACGACCGCCTGCTGCTGGCCACGGGCTCCAACCCCTTCATCCTGCCTGTACCGGGCAAGGATCTGAAAGGTGTGATCGCCTACCGCGACATCGCCGACACCAACTACATGATCGAAACGGCCAAGACGCACAAGCATGCGGTCGTGATCGGTGGCGGCTTGCTGGGCCTGGAAGCGGCCAATGGCCTGATGCTGCGCGGCATGGAAGTGACCGTGGTGCACATCGCCCCGTGGCTGATGGAGCGCCAGCTTGATGACGTGTCTGCCAAGCTGCTGCAGCGTTCGCTGGAAGAGCGCGGGCTGAAGTTCCGCATTGGTGCCCAGACGCAGGAACTCGTGGGTGGCGAAGATGGTCGAGTCAAAGCGGTCAAGTTCAAGGATGGCACCGAGGTGGCGGCCGATCTGGTCGTGATGGCCGCGGGCATCCGCCCCAACACCGAGCTGGCCGAGAAGATCGGCATCCATTGCAACCGCGGCATCGTCGTCACCGACACCATGCAGACAGTCACCGACCCGCGTGTGTACTCGGTGGGTGAGTGCGCTGCGCACCGCGGCATTGCTTACGGCCTGGTGGCCCCGCTATTTGAGCAGGGCAAGGTCTGTGCGAACCACCTGGCGCTGTATGGCATCGGCCGCTACACAGGCTCACAGGTGTCGACCAAGCTGAAGGTGACGGGCATCGACCTGTTCTCGGCAGGTGATTTCATGGGCGGCGAAGGCACGGAAGAGATCGTGCTGTCCGACCCTTTTGGTGGTGTCTACAAGAAGCTGGTGCTCAGGGGCAACAAGCTGGTCGGCGCGTGCCTGTACGGTGACACGGTCGATGGCAGCTATTACTTCAAGCTGATCCGCGAAGGCACGTGCGTCAACGACAAACGTGACAAGCTGATGTTCGGCGAATCCAACATTGGCGACACCGGCCACGAGGGCCACAGCAAGGCCGCGGCCATGGCCGATACCGACGAGGTCTGCGGCTGCAATGGTGTGACCAAGGGCGCCGTGTGCAAGGCCATCAAGGACAAGGGCCTGTTCACGCTGGATGAAGTGCGCAAGCACACCAAGGCCAGTGCCTCCTGTGGTTCGTGCACCGGGCTGGTCGAGCAGCTGATCATGTTCACGGCGGGTGGCGATTACTCGGCCACGCCCAAGAAGAAGGCCATCTGTGGCTGCACGGACCTGAGCCATCAGGATCTGCGCGATGCCATTCGCGACGAGAAGCTGCTGTCCATCGACGGCGTCTACAAGGTCAAGGGCTGGCGCACGCCCAATGGTTGCGCCACCTGCCGTCCGGCCATCAACTATTACCTGATCAGCTCCTGGCCCAAGGAGGCCGTGGATGACCCGCAAAGCCGCCTGATCAACGAGCGCAGCCACGCCAACATCCAGAAGGACGGCACCTACTCCGTCGTGCCGCGCATGTGGGGCGGCGAGACCACGGCCGACGAGCTGCGCCGCATTGCCGACGCGGTAGACAAGTACAAGATCCCCACAGTCAAGGTCACGGGTGGCCAGCGCATCGACTTGCTGGGCGTGAAGAAAGAAGACCTGGTCAATGTCTGGAAGGACATCGGCATGCCTTGTGGCCACGCCTACGCCAAGGCGCTGCGCACCGTGAAGACCTGCGTGGGCAGCGAATGGTGTCGCTTCGGCACGCAGGACAGCACACAGATGGGCAAAGATCTGGAGAAGGCCCTGTGGCGCATGTACGCCCCGCACAAGGTGAAGATCGCCGTGTCGGGCTGCCCGCGCAACTGCGCCGAAGCCGGCATCAAGGACGTCGGCGTGATCGGTGTGGACTCGGGTTGGGAGCTATATGTGGCCGGCAACGGTGGCATCAAGACCGAGGTGGCCCACTTCTTCGCGAAGGTCAAGACAGCCGAAGAAGTGCTGGAGTACTCGGGTGCCTTCCTGCAGCTCTACCGTGAAGAAGGCTGGTACCTGGAGCGCACCTGCCACTACGTGAGCCGTGTGGGCCTGGACCACGTCAAGGGCAAGATCCTGGAAGACCACGCCCACCGCAAGGCGCTGTGGGCCAAGTTGCAGTTCTCGCTGGACGGCGAGCCCGACCCCTGGTTCGAGTTCGACAAGGCCCATGTCGATGTCCGTCAGTTCGAGCCCCTGTCTGTCTGAGCCAGCGCCGAGATCGTCTTTATCTGGAGACCCCTGTCGGGGGGCAGCATGCAGTTGATTGAAAGTCGTCGTATATGGTTGAAGCAGAGCCTGGCCCTGGCCGCAGGCGCTTCATGGATCGCCCCCGCCTCGGCCCAGATTTCGAGTCTGAACGAGGCCATCAACAAGGCTGGCCGCCAGCGCATGCTGTCTCAGCGCATGGCCAAGGCCTGGTTGGCATTGGGCCAGGGTGTGGATGTGAAGCGGGCCGAAAAGATCCTGTTTGACTCCATGGCCTGGTTCGACCGCCAGTTCGTGGAGTTGAAAGCCTATGCGCCGACACCTGAAATCGAGGCCAGCTACAAGGCGCTGGAGCCTGTGTGGAGCGACTACAAATCGGCCCTGGTGGGCTCGGCACCTGATCGCAGCGCAGCACCCATTCTGTTGGGCCTGGACGCCAAGGTCTTGAAGCTGACCCACCAGTGCACGGCGCAATTGGAGCAATACTCGGGCAAGGCAACCGGCAAGCTCGTGAACGTGGCGGGCCGCCAGCGCATGTTGTCGCAACGCACGGCCAAGTTCTACCTCAGCCAAAGCTGGGGCGCAGCGGTGCCGGAGCAGGTGAAGGAGCTCAACGTGGCGCGCCAGGAATTTGCGCAAGCCCTGACCATGCTGAGCAGTGCGCCACAGGCCACGCCCGCGATCAAGCAGGAGCTGGAGCTGGCCAGGCAGCAATGGATCTTTTTTGACAACGCCCTTGCCCGCATCGGGGACAACACTGGCAGCTTGCACCATGCCACCGAGGTCTTCACCAGCAGTGAAAACATCCTGCAGGTGATGGACAAGGTGACCGGCCTGTACAGCAAGCTGGCGTGAATCAGGTGAGGTGGGGCGGTCGCGCGCCCTGCTGAACCCGCGGCCTGACCGCATCGTTCTTTGGACCAACAATTGAAGGTTGGCGAACACCCGTCGCCACCACCCGCTGAGAAGCACAACGAAACCGAGAATTGCCATGAGCCAATGGAAGCCCATCTGCAACGTTGAAGACATCCCCAAACTGGGTGCGCGCCGCGTGCAGCGCAAGCAGGGTGGCGAAGTGGCCGTTTTCCGTGCGGCAGATGACCAGGTTTTCGCCCTGCTGGACCGCTGCCCCCACAAGGGCGGCCCGCTTTCCCAGGGCATCGTCTTCGGCCACAGCGTGGCCTGCCCGCTGCACAACTGGACCATCGGGCTGGACAACGGCTGCGCGAAAGCCCCCGATGAAGGCTGCACGCCGAAGTTCTCCGTCAAGGTCGAGGCTGGCCAGGTCTATCTGGACCTGGATGAGTTGAACAGCCTCGCACTCGAAACCGTCAAGGCGGCGGAGTAAGCACCGTGAGCAACAACATCAGCGCCACACTGGGCGCGCCCGAACTCGCCCCTGCCGCCGGCACCCAGACCACCCGCGCCACCTGCCCCTATTGCGGCACCGGTTGCGGTGTATTGATCGAATCACGCCAGGGCCGCATCATCCAGGTCCAGGGTGACCCGCAGCACCCGGCCAACTTCGGCCGCCTGTGCACCAAGGGCAGCACCCTGCACCTCACCGCATCGCCAGCGGTCACCCAGCAGACGCGGCTGCTGGCCCCCATGCGGCGCGACCAACGTGGTGAAGCGCCAGCGCCCATCGCCTGGGACACCGCCCTTGAAGAAGCCGCCGACAAGTTCGCGGCCATCATCCGCCAGCACGGCCCGGACGCCGTGGGCTTTTATGGCTCCGGCCAGTTGCTGACCGAGGACTACTACGTCCTCAACAAGCTGGTGAAGGGCCTGATCGGCACCAACAACGTCGACACCAATTCGCGCCTGTGCATGAGCAGCGCCGTGGCTGGCTACAAGGCCACGTTGGGCAGCGACGCCCCACCCGCCTGCTACGACGACTTCAAGCACGCGCAGACCCTGTTCATCGTGGGTGCCAACACGGCTTATGCGCACCCCATCCTGTTCCGCCGCATTGAAGACGCGCGGCGCGCCAACCCGGCCATGAAGCTGATCGTGGCCGACCCGCGCCGCACCGAAACAGCGGACATGGCCGACCTATTCCTGCCCATCCTGCCGGGCACGGACGTGGCCTTGTTCCACGGCATGCTGCACGTGCTGATCGCCGATGGCCTGATCGACATGGCCTATGTGAACCGCCACACGCAAGGCTTCGAGGCCTTGCAGGCCATCGTGCACGACTTCACCCCCGAGGTCGTGGCCAGCACCTGCGGCATCCCCGTGGCCGATCTGGTCCAGGCTGCACGCTGGTTTGGCGCACAGACACCGACCTTGTCGCTCTACTGCCAGGGCTTGAACCAGAGCAGCAGCGGCACAGACAAGAACGCCGCACTGATCAACCTGCACCTGGCCACAGGCCAGATCGGCATCCCCGGGGCTGGACCCTTCTCGCTGACCGGCCAGCCCAATGCCATGGGTGGCCGCGAAGTGGGTGGCATGGCCAACCTGCTGAGCGCCCACCGCGACCTGGCCAACCCGGCGCACCGTGCTGAGGTGGCCGCCCTGTGGGGCGTGGACGAGGTCCCCGCGCAGCCGGGCAAGACCGCTGTCGAGATGTTCGAGGCCGCGGCCCGAGGCGAGATCAAGGCACTGTGGATTGCGTGCACCAACCCTGCCCAGTCCCTGCCCGATCAGGCCACCGTGCGCAAGGCGCTGGAGAAGGCCGAGTTCGTGGTCGTGCAAGAAGCCTTTGCCACCACGGCCACCTGCGCGTTTGCCGACTTGCTGCTGCCCGCCACCACATGGGGTGAAAAAGATGGCACGGTCACCAACAGCGAACGCCGCATCAGCCGTGTGAACGCCGCTGTGCCCCCATCCGGCGAAGCCCGCCACGACTGGGCCATCCTCAGCGACTTCGGCCGCCGTCTGGAACAGCGCCTCACGCAGCGCACGGCGCACTACCGCGCCGGCACCCAGACGCTCTTCCCCTACGACTCGCCGGAGTCCGTCTGGAACGAGCACCGCGAATCCACGCGCGGCCGTGACCTGGACATCACGGGCTTGAGCTACGCCATCCTCGACAACATCGGCCCGCAGCAATGGCCCATGCCCGAGGGCGCCACGGCTGGTCTGGCCCGCCTGTATGCCGACGGCCGTTTCCCGACCGAAGACGGCAAGGCCAGGTTCTCGGCCATGCGCTACGAGCCGGTGAGCGAGCCGCGTGACCAGCGCTACCCCTTCAGCCTCAACACCGGCCGCCTGCGCGACCAGTGGCACGGCATGAGCCGCACCGGTACGCTGGGCAGGCTCTTTGGCCACGTCAGCGAGCCCAGCATCGACCTCAACCCCGGCGACATGGCCCGCATGGGCCTGCAGGCCGGCGACCTGGTGCAGGTGGCCTCACGGCGCGGCCAGATCATCGTGCCGGCTCAGCCGAGCGACGCCATCTCGCCCATGCAGTCCTTCATGGCCATGCACTGGGGCGAGGAGTACATCAGCGGCCTGGACAACCAGGGCCAGGCCATGAGCGGCGTCAACGCGCTGACCGTGCCCACCTTCTGCCCCAAATCCAAGCAGCCAGAGCTCAAACACGCTGCCATCAAGATCACGGCCACCCGCCTGCCCTGGCGCTTGCTGGCCGTGGCCTGGATGCCTGAAACCGAAGCCCTGGCCGCGCGTGAGGCGCTCAAGCCCTTGATGGCAGCCTTTGCCTTCACCAGTTGCGTGCCCTTTGGCCGTGAGCCGCATGAAAAGGGCAAGGTGGGCGTGTTGTTCCGTGCCGCCGCCATGGAGGCCGCCAGCAGCGAACTCATCAGCCGCATCGAAGCCATCCTGGGCATCGAGGGCGTGGATGTGTTGCGCTACGAAGACAAGTTCCGGGGCCAGCGCCGTGCCATGCGCATGGAACGCACCGCCGAGGGCCTGACGCTGGACGCCTTCGTGCTGGCCGGCGACATCAGCGCAGAAGCCTGGATCAAGCCGCTGCTGCAAGACGAGTTGCTGGCCGATGCCTATGGCCGCGCCCTGCTCTCGCCCGGTGCCACGCCGCCGGTGGCGGTCGTCTCCAAGGGCAAGCAGATCTGCACCTGCTTCAATGTGACGGAGCCGGCCATCATCGACACGCTGGCCACCTGCCAGGGTGACACCGATGCGCGGCTGGCTCAGTTGCAAGGCGCCTTGAAGTGCGGCACCAACTGCGGCTCCTGCATCCCTGCCTTGCGGCAACTCGTCAAGCTCCACCCGGCTGTGGCGTCGGCCACTTGATCAAAGCCAGCGTTTGTCCACGTCCGGCGGGATAATGGCCCGCCAAGACGGGGACACACCATATGAGCATTGCTGCCTACATCAAGATCATCGGCCGCGGTAAAGACGGCGCCCGCTCGCTGGGCGTGGACGAGGCACGCGACCTGTTCGAGCAGGTGCTGGACGCCAAGGTCACCGACCTGGAGATCGGCGCCTTCTGCCTGGCCATGCGCATCAAGGGTGAATCCGTCGAGGAGCTTGATGGTTTTGTGCAGGCCACCCATGCGCGCTGCATTGACCTGTCCGAGGCGATCGGGGTGGCGCCCAAAGGCATCGTCGTGCTGCCCTCTTACAACGGAGCGCGCAAGCTGCCCAATCTGACAGCCCTGCTGGCGCTGGAACTGGCGCGGCAAGGCGTGGGCGTGCTGGTTCACGGCCCGTCCATCGACCCCACCCGCGTGACCACCGCCCAGGTCTTTACGGCAGCGGGCCTGCCCGTCGTGCAAAGCGCCACCGAGCTGGCCGCGGCCTGGCAGGCTGGCCTGCCGGCCTTCATGGACATCGCCGACCTGTGCCCCGCCATGGACAAGCTGCTGGCCGTGCGCTGGACCATCGGCCTGCGCAACCCCGGCCACTCGGTTGCCAAGTTGCTGGACCCGTTCACGCTCTCGCACGGCCACGTGCCCAGCGTGCGCGTGGTCAACCACACGCACCCGGAATACGCCCACTCCTTGCGCGCCTATCTGCAGCATGCCCGCGCCAACGCCATGCTGATGCGCGGCACGGAAGGCGAGCCCGTGGCCGATGCCCGCCGCCAGCCCAAGTGCGACGTTTTCATTGGTGGCGAGCACGACGAGGCGCGCAGCCTGTCACCCGTAGAGGGCGTGCTGACGACCTTGCCCGATCTACCCGTCAGCCACGCTGCAGCCGATACGGCGCAGTACATCGCCCAGGTGCGGGAAGGCGCACAGCCCCTGCCCCCCGCCATTCAATCGCAGGCCCAGGCGCTGGTTCAGGCCTTGGCCCGCGTGACAGAAGCTGCTACGGTCTGAGCGTTGCCAGGCCGGCTGGCCCTGGCCAGGATCACGATCCCCGCCAACACCGTGGCGGTGCCAACCATCAGGCGCCAGGTCACTGGCTCACCCAGCCACCAGGCCGCCATCCAGATGGTCGACAAAGGCCCCACCATGCCAGCCTGGGACGCCATGGACGCCCCCACCAGCTGCACCCCACGCATCACCAGCCAGACAGGCAGCACCGTGCAGCAAGTGGCGTTCACGGCCGACAAAGCCCACGCCTGCCAAGGCAAGTGGGCCACCTGCCCCTGTTGCCCATCGCTCAAGCAAGTGACCACCCACCATTGCAAAAGCGCCATGCCGCAAGCCGCACACGACGCCAGCCCAACCAGGCGCAGGGAGCCCAGCTTCTGCACCAACTGGCCGCTGCCCATCAGGTAAATGGCATAAGACACGGCACTGAGGAACACCAGCACCGAGCCCAGGGTGATTGCATGGTGAGCCTGCAGCCCATGGGCACCCGCGGCCACCAGCGCCGCCGCATCCCAATCGTGCAACCACACGATGACCACGCCGACATACGACAACAACATGGCGAACACCTGCGGCCAGCGCACGACCTGCCCCAGCCAGATCGCCGACAGGAGCAGCACGATGGTCGGGTTCAGGTACAGGATGGCGCGCTCCAGGCTGGCGCTGATGTACTGCAAGCCCATGAAATCCAGGGTGCTGGCCAGGTAGTAGCCGCAAAAGCCCAAACCCACGATTTGCCACCACTGCCCCCGCGTGAGACGGGCGCCCTCACCCGAAGCCTGCTGCTGGCGCCCTGCCCACCAGGCCATGGCCAGAAACATCGGGAAGGCCATGGCCATGCGCAGGCCAACCACCGAAAACGGGTCCGCCCCCATGCGGTACATCAGCTTGGCCACCACGGCCTTGCCAGAGAACTCGACCGCACCGACCACCGCGAAAATCAGGCCCTGCATGCGTTGATGGCGATGAAAATCTTCAGTGCTGGCCCTGTTCGTCATGCCCGGCACCTTAGCCCACTTTGATGCACGGCACCGGGTAGCACGCGATTCTCCCGGCGCAAGCTCAGGGGTTTCAGCTAGGTCGGCATCACCCGAGATGGGTAGACTGCGGGGCAACGCATTTCCCTGCCGCCCTCACAACATGAACCGATTCCACAGTTTCGCCCTGGCGTCCCTGCTCTTGCTGACTGCGCAACAGGCGCTGGCTGACAAGGTGCCCCCGAAAGCCGACCAGAAGTCGGACCAGAAGGCCGCGCAAAAAGCGGCCGCCAAACCCGATGAAGTGGTCGAGATCGACACCGAAGACCCGGCCATGAAAGCCGCCGTGAAGAAGGCGCAAGCCACCTTCGACGACTTCATCAAGACGGTGTCGGTGCGCAACCCCAATATCGGCAACATCTCCGTGCGCGTGGCGCTGCGAGATGGCAAGAAGCTCGAATACGTCTGGCTGGCACCCTTCACCATCCTGGACAAGGGCGGCTACAAGGGCACGATCAGCGCCATCCCGACCATCGTCAAGAAGTACCAGTTCTCACAGCAGGTGCCCTTCAAGCGCGCTGATGTGGTGGACTGGATGTACACCGAGGCCGACACCCGCATCATGCGCGGCAACTTCACCACCTGCGCCCAACTCTCGCACGCGCCCGAGTCGGACATCAAGGAGTTGAAGAAGCGCTACGGGCTGGACTGCTCACGCTGATCGCGCCGATCGCGCACCTGCGAGGCCTTGATCACGCCTTGCCGAAAGCCGTCATCAACCTGGCCCACTCACCCTGTACCGGGACCAGGTTCGCGTGACGCACAGGGCCATAGCCTTTGATCTTGTCGGCGAGTTCGGCCACTTTGCAAGCGGTATCCAGGTTCTCAGCATTCAGCGTGCGCAAGATGGTTTCCAGCATGCCCACGTACTGCGCCAGCACGGCCCGGTCTTCACGGCGATCATGGCTGTAGCCCATCGGATCCAGCCAGGTGCCGCGCAGCCTGCGTAACGTCGCCAGGCCACGCATGCCCAACTGCCACAGGGGCCCGAAATCGTGTTTGCGTGGGCGATCAGCCGGGCTCTTGGCCCCACCCAACCATGGCGGCGCCAGGTGCAACACCATGCGCCAGTCACCCTCGAACTGCTCGTCCAGCTGGGCCTTGAAGGCCTTGGACGTCAGCAAGCGAGCCACCTCGTATTCATCCTTGTAGGCCATCAGGCGGAACAGCTGGCGCGCCACAGCCTCGGTCAGCCGTGTGCTGCTCAAGGTGGACTCGGCCTGGCGCACGCGCCCGACCAGCGCGCGGTAGCGTTCTGCATAGGCCTCGTCCTGGTACTCGGCCAGGTAACCCATGCGGCGCTGCACCAGCGTGTCAAGGTCCTCCTTGCCATAACGCAGCGGGCGCGCAGCCCATTGCACCGGTTGCGCGGGCATGCTCATGCGGGCCACAAAGACCGGGTCATGCGCGGCACGGCGCCCCCACTCGAAGGCCGCCAGATTGCGCTCCACCTGCACGGCGTTGAGCTCGATGGCCCGGGTCAAGGAGGCCAGGTTCAAGGGCACCCAGCCCATCTGCCAGGCGTAGCCCAGCATCAGGGGGTTGGCGTAGATGGCATCGCCCAGCAGGCGGGTAGACAGGGCCACGGCATCCAGCCGTTTGATTGCCTGCACGCTCACTTCGTCGGCCAGAACCTGGTCGCAGTGGCCGGCCGGGAACTGCCAACTGGCATCCTGCATCAGCGCGGCCGTTGGCGTGTGATGCGTATTGAGCGCCACACGCGTGCGGCCTTTGCGCATCACCGACACCGTGGTCGCATGGGCCGCCACGATGGGGTCGCAACCGATGACCAAATCAGCCTCGGCCATGCCCACCTTGGTGGTGAAGATGGCGTCCTGCGTATCGGCAATCTGGATGTGGCTCCATGTGGCCCCGCCCTTCTGGGCCAGGCCGGCTGACTCCTGCGTCACCGCGCCCTTGCCTTCCAGGTGCGCCGCCATGCCCAGCAACTGGCCAATGGTGATCACACCCGTGCCGCCAATGCCGGCCACCACGATGCCGTAGGCCGATGTGGCCGCGGGCAGATCAGGCTCGGGGATCGGGGGCAGCTTGCTCAGGTCAGGCGCACCTTCCTTGGCCTTGGGCGCTTTCAGTTGACCTCCTTCAACGGTGACCAGGCTGGGGCAGAAGCCCTTCACGCACGAGAAGTCCTGGTTGCACGAGCTCTGGTTGATCTTGCGCTTGCGCCCGAACTCGGTTTCAACCGGTTCGACGCTCAGGCAGTTGGACTGCACAGCGCAGTCGCCACAACCTTCGCACACCAACTCGTTGATGACCACCCGCTTGGCCAACTTGGGCATGGTGCCGCGCTTGCGACGGCGGCGCTTCTCGGTGGCGCAAGTCTGCTCGTAGATGATGGCCGTGCAGCCCTCGACCTCGCGCAACTCCTTTTGAACCTGATCCAGGTCGTCACGGTGGAACACCTGCACGCCAGGCGCCAGGTCATCGATGGACAGGTACTTGTCCGGGTCATCGCTGACCACCACGACGCGGCGTGCGCCTTCGGCATGCAGCTCACGCGTCATCGCCGGCACGGACAAGGTGCCGTCTATGGGCTGGCCGCCGGTCATGGCCACGGCGTCGTTGAACAGGATCTTGTAGGTGATGTTGACCTTGGCCGCAATGGCCTGGCGCACCGCCAGCAAGCCCGAGTGGAAGTAGGTGCCGTCACCCAGGTTGACGAACACGTGCTTTTCATCGGTGAACGGCGCCTGGCCGACCCAGCTCACGCCCTCGCCGCCCATTTGCGTGAAGGTGCCCGTGCTGCGGTCCATCCACATGGCCATGTAGTGGCAACCGATGCCCGCCATGGCCCGAGAGCCTTCAGGCACACGCGTGGAAGTGTTGTGCGGGCAGCCGCTGCAGAACCAGGGTGCGCGCTCGACGCTGGCGCCCTGGTGCGCCAGGGCCTGCTCCTTGGCCTCGATCACGCGCAGGCGCTCGGCGATCCGCTCGCGCAAGGCGGGCTCCATGTCGCGCAGGAGGCCGAGCTTCTCGATGCGTTGCGCCACGGCCTTGGCGATGATGGCCGGGTTCAGGTCGGCCTTGGCACGCAACAACCAGCGCGAAGCCGGGTTGGGCATGGACCACTCGCCACCGGTGAAATCGCCATCGGGCTCGCTGAACTTGCCCAGCACATTGGGGCGCACGTCTTCGCGCCAGTTGTACAGCTCTTCCTTGAGCTGGTACTCGATCATCTGGCGCTTTTCTTCGATGACCAGGATCTCGCGCAGCCCGGTGGCGAACTCGCGCGTGCTGCTGGCCTCCAGCGGCCACACCACCGACACCTTGTGGATGCGCAAGCCGATGCGCCGGCAGGTGTCATCGTCCAGCCCCAGATCATGCAGGGCCTGGCGCAGGTCGTTGTAGGCCTTGCCGCTGGCAATCAGGCCCAGCTTGGGGTTATCGCTGTCAAGTACCGTGTGGTTGAGGCGGTTGGCGCGGATGTAAGCCAGGGCTGCGTACCACTTGTAGTCCATCAGGCGCGCTTCCTGCGCCAAGGGGGCGTCAGGCCAGCGGATGTGCAGGCCGCCTTCGGGCATCACGAAATCATCGGGCAGGACGATGCGCACACGGTCCGGGTCCACCGACACCGTGCTGGATGACTCCACCACCTCCTGAATGGCCTTCAGGCTGGACCACAGCCCCGAAAAGCGGCTCATGGCAAAGGCGTGCAGGCCCAGGTCCAGGATCTCCTGCACCGTGCTGGGGAAGAAGACCGGCAGGCCACAGGCCTTGAAGATGTGGTCGCTCTGGTGTGCCACGGAAGAACTCTTGGCGGTGTGGTCATCACCCGCCACGGCCACCACGCCACCGTACTGTGATGTGCCAGCCATGTTGGCGTGCTTGAACACGTCCGAGCAACGGTCCACGCCGGGCCCCTTGCCGTACCACATGCCAAAGACACCATCGAACCGTTGCGGCCCCGGTGTCAGCGCCAGCTGCTGCGTGCCCCATACCGCTGTGGCGCCCAGCTCTTCGTTGACGCCAGGCTGGAAGACGATGTGGTGCTTCTGCAGGTGGGGCTTGGCCTGCCACAAGGCCTGGTCATACCCACCCAGTGGCGAGCCTCGATAGCCGCTGATGAAACCAGCGGTGTTCAGGCCCACCATGGCGTCTCGGGTGTGTTGCAGGATGGGCAGGCGAACCAGCGCCTGGATCCCGCTCATGAAGGCCTGACCTCGATCAAGCGCGTACTTGTCGTCCAGCGACAGGGTCGCCAGGGCCTTGAGCACATCTGCCGGCAGCGGTGCGTTCATCACGACCTCCTGAGGTCTGCTGCACCGCGTCATGCCTGATCACGATCGACAGGCTCGCCGCGCAGCAGGAAACCTGGATACAGACTCAGTGTAGGCCTGCATACCCCCGCATGGTCTATCGCTTTCACGGAGGGAAACGGCGCTTGTTCAGGCCTTGTAAAACCCCGCATCGGCCCTATTTCACGCTATCGCCCCAACGCCCCTCTCAAGCCAGGCTTGTTGCAGCGCAACGATAATGGCGGCTTGGCTTGAACCACAGGATTTTTCGATCATGTACACCGGCATCGTCCAGGGCCTCGGTCGCGTCGTGACCCTCACCCCGACCATCAGCGGCTTGCACCTCACCCTGCGCATCCCCCAGGTGCTGCTCCACGATCTGCAGATCGGTGCAAGCGTGTCGGTAGACGGCGTGTGCCTGAGCGTGGTCACGATCGATGGCGAGCTGGTGTCGTTCGACGCCATCAACGCCACACTGGAGCGCACGAACCTGGGCGACCGGCTGGTGGGCGACGTGGTCAACATCGAGCGCTCGGCCCGTCAGGGTGATGAAAACGGTGGCCATGCCATGTATGGCCACGTGTCGGACACGGCCCGCATCAGCTCCATCGTGCTGGATGGCCCCCGCGCGCATGTGGAGTTGCATGTACGCGCACCGTGGCGCAACTACCTGTTCCCTCGCGGCTTCCTGTCGATCAACGGTTGCAGCCTGACCCTGGCTGAGGCCGATTCGGAGCGTGGCTATTGCCGCGTCAACCTGATCCCCGAGACCATCCGCGTGACGGGGCTGTTCCAGTACAAAGTGGGTGACCGGCTCAACATCGAGGTCGAGCAGCAGACGCAGGTGCTGGTGGATGTGATCGAACGCGTGCTGGAGCGCCAGGCCAAAAGGGCTGGCCAGGCTGCCGGGTAAATACCCCAAGCCCTATCGAGAATCATTCTCGACCGGAGTCCGTTAAACCCCCTTGATTCACAGAACTTTACGTTCATCCCAGCCATTTCGCCCAGGTTGCGCCAAAGCCAAACCTAGACTAATGGGATGAATGCACATTTATAAGATCCCCTCCGATCTCTGGTGTCGCGTTCACGACAACGAAAACGACAAGCCCCAGGGATTCCAGTGCGGCTGCGCCTGAATGCACGCCGCGCACCACAACACGGAGATAGAGGATCAAGCATGAGTAACCGTTTTTCATTGGCGCGCAAAGCGCTGTGGGCTAGCCTGCCCCTTGCCTTGGCCTTCCTGGCCGGCCAGGCACAAGCCGTTCCCAGTTTCGCGCGCCAGACTGGCCAGGATTGCGCGGCCTGCCACATCGGCGCCTATGGCCCCCAACTGACGCCCTTTGGCATCAAGTTCAAGCTGGGTGGCTATGTGGACTCTGACGGCAAAGCCGGCAAGATCCCGCTGTCGGCCATGGTGATCGCCGAATACGCCCGCTTCAAGGAGCCGGATGCCAACGGCAACAACGTCACATCCTCCAAGCTGGGCCTGGCCGAGTCCTCCGTGTTCCTGGCCGGCAAGCTGAGCGACAACATCGGCAGCTTCGTGCAGGTCACCAACAGCGGCGTGGACCACACCACCGGCATTGACCAGGCCGACCTGCGCTACGCCACCACGATGAACATCGGCGGCGGCAAGGAAGCCCTGGTGGGCCTGTCCGTCAACAACAACCCTACCGTGCAGGACCCGTTCAACACCCTGTCCGTGTGGAGCTTCCCGTACACCGCGTCTGACCGCGTCACCAACCCCGGGGTGGACATGGCCTCCGCCTCGGTTGAACAGCGCGTTATCGGTGTCAACGCCTACAGCCTCATCGACGACAACATCTACGCGGAGCTGGGGCTGTACAACAGCATTTCACCCGCGCTGCAGTCTCGCCTGGGCGTCGGCCGCTACCCCGATGGTGCCGAGTTCGCCAGCATGAGCAATGCGCCCTATGTGCGCCTGGCCTACATGAAGGACCTGCGCACACAGGCCTGGAACGTGGGGCTGCTGGCCTTCAACGGCAAGCTGGAAGACCGCGCATCAACCGACTCGGTCAAGTTCAAGGACTTCGGCATCGACGGCAGCTACCAGTTCCTGGGCACACGCGAGCACGTGGTGACGGTCAATGGCAGCTATATCCGTGAGCGCACCACGGCCGCCACGGACACCGGTGAAGCCAGCAACACGGTCAAGAACACCAAGCTGGCCGCGTCCTACCACTTCCAGAACACCTACGGCGCCACGCTGGGCTATTTCAAGGCCACCAGCGAAGACCAGCACGCAGGCAACCGTGGCTTCCTCTACCAGGTGGACTGGACCCCATGGGGCAAGGAGTCCTCGTGGGCCGCACCTTGGGCCAATTTGCGCGTGGGCCTGCAATACATCGCGTTCAAGCGCTTCGTGACGTATGACGAGGACACCGACACCAGCACGGTGCTGGGCAAGCCTGGCGACATGAACAGCCTGCGCCTGTTCGCCTGGACCTCGTTCTGAGCCTGAAGACAAATGGCGCCTTGCCTGCACAAGCTCGTGCAGCAAGGCGCTTGTGGAGCACGCAATGACGTCCCTCTGGCAGCGCATCAAGCAACAAAAGCCCTGGGCCAAGGTCCTCGAAATTCAGGCCATCTTCCTGATGATGATGGGCGCCGCCCTGGCGGTTGGCGGCAAGGCCTCGGTTGACCACACCAACACGCTCGAATTCTGCGTCTCGTGTCACGAGATGAAGGACAACAACTACACCGAGTACAGCCACACCATCCATGCGAAAAACCGCACGGGTGTGAAAGCCATCTGCTCGGACTGCCATGTGCCGCATGAGTTCGTCGACACGGTGATCCGCAAGGCGCGGGCCTCCAACGACGTGCTGCAGCACATGCTGGGCACCATCGACACCAAGGAAAAGTTCGAGGCTCACCGCCTGGACATGGCCAAGAAGGTCTGGCTGCGCATGAAGCAGACGGACTCCAAGGAGTGCCGCAACTGCCATGACGTCAAGGCCATGGACCCCGACATGCAGGGCAAGACCGCCCAGACACAGCACAAGAAACTGCTCAATGGCAGCAAGACCTGCATCGATTGCCATTACGGCATCGCGCACAAGGAGCCTGAAGGCGGCGTGGAGCCTCAGGACGTGCTGGACGAAGCCACGCACAAACAACCCGGTTGAGCAACCGATTTCGAAAGATCAAACGATGAAGAACATGAAGCCCATGCACGCCCTGTTGATGGCACTGTGCACGCTGACCATGGCTGGCCATGCCGCGGCGGCAGGCGATGCCAAGAAAGGCGCAGATGTCTTTGCGGGCGAATGCGGTGACTGCCACAGCCCCAAGGAAGGCAAGGCCAAAAAGGGCCCCCCGCTGTTTGGCGTCATCGGACGCAAAGCCGGCACGGTGGCCGACTTCAACTACTCGGAGGCCATGAAACAAAGTGGCATCACCTGGTCACCCGACAAGATCGACCTGTACATCACTCACCCCAAGAAACTGGTCCCCGGTGGCAAGATGAAGTACGACGGGCTGGATGACGCCGCAGCGCGTGCCGACGTCATCGCCTACATCCAGTCGCTCAAGTAAAGGCGACGGCAATCACCTCAGCTCAGTTGATGGCCGGAGCAGCCTTGGGCTTGTCCGGCCATTCAATTTCAGCCGAGCTGGTGCACTCCGAATCGTTGGGCTTCATGTCGCAACGGATGCGCTTGAGCACCTTCAGGGCGCGCTTGTCGTACAGGCCCACTTCGGCGATCTCCACGCGGCCATCGCGCAGCATCTGGATGTAGCGAACCAGGTCGGCCGAAGGGATCTCCATCCACACCTTGGCAGGCAACTCGGCCTCGGCCTTGCGGATCATGCCCATGGTCGTCTCGAACTGGCCCAGCCAGTACTGGCGCGCCTTCAAGCCCGTGCCCGCCGGGAACTTGTTCTTGTTGATGATGATCTGGTAGGTCAGGAAGGTGATGGGCATGCGCGAGATCGCGCCCTTGGTGCCAATGCCCTTGTAGAGCTCCAGCGGCTTGTAGGCCAGGGCCGGCGCGAAGATCACATCCACCAGGCCATTGTTGAACTTGCTGGCGAAGTTGGTGATGTCGGCAGGGATGGGCTGCGCGCCGATGCGCGTGATGGCCATGTTCTGCACCTTGTCCACGTCGAAGGCCGCAATGCGCTTGCCGGCGGCGGCTTCCACGCTGTTGATCTTGCGGTCATTGACGATGGGATAGGCCGCACCCATGGGCACGATGCCGGCCACTTCGTACTTGTCCTGCACCATCAGCTTGCTGGCGCCCGGCGAGGCAAACACCTCGATGGCCTTGCGCAGGATCTCGTAGCTGGCCTCCATGTCGATCTTGCCATTACGCTCCATGGTGGTGGCGCCAATGGCATCCACCGTGGCGGCCACCAGGTTGTAGGGCTTGCTGCGGAACGAGGTCACGGCCATGGCATCGCACTGGCCACTGCGGAAGTCTTCTGCGGCCACGCGCTCATCGGTGTAGGCCTTGAGCTCGATGTCAACGCCCATGTTGAGCTTCTGCATGGCCAGCACGAAATCCTTGGCGGCGGAATAGGCCGGCCCCGTGGTCCCGATGATGTCGAAGACACAAGCCGTCTGGGCGGACCAGGCCGGCGCACTGGCCAGACCGATCAGGCCCAGGGCCAGCCATGTTGCAGGGCGGAAACGCGAAAGGGTTGCAGGCAGCATCGACTCGTCCACATGTGAATATTGGGTAAGTCAATCTACCAAACGCCCCATGCACACCAGCAAGGGGTTTCACCTGTCGCCCCCGCAAGTTGACGTCCACAGCCCCCAAGGCGTCGTCAATTCATCCGCTGGCCAACCAGCCGGCCAACTCGGCGGCAGAGCGCACACCCAGCTTGGAAAACACCCGTGCCCGGTGCACCTCCACCGTTCTGACCGCGATGTGCAATTCATCGGCAATCACCTTGTTGAGCTTGCCGGCTGCCACGCGGTGCATCACCTCCTGCTCGCGCTCGCTGAGGCTGGCCAGGCGGGCCTGGCGCTCCTGCGCCTGCGCGTTGTGCGCCCGTGAGGCGGCCTCCACGGCCAATGCCTGCTCGATGCGGTCCACCAGGGTGTTGTCGCTGTAGGGCTTTTCAAGGAAGTCGAAAGCGCCCTTCTTCAAGGCTTCCACCACCATGGGGATGTCGCCATGCCCGCTCAGGAAGAGCACGGGGTTGCGCAGCCCCATGGACAGCAAGGACTCGTGCAGCATCAGGCCGGACATGGGTTCCATGCGCACATCCAGCACGAACACACCGGGCATGGGCAGGCTGGACTTGGCCAGGAAATCCAGCAAGGCCGGCCCGCCGTCGAAGGCATGCACCACCAGGCCGCGCGAGCCCAGCAGGAACACCAGCGCGTCACGCACCACGGCCTCGTCATCGACAAGGTAGACCACACCCTTGTCTTTCATTGGCGCAGAGATCATGCATCCTCCTCGGTTGAATCGGCGGGATCGGCAGGATCGGCACCAGGGTCTGCCACGTCGATGGGCAGGCTGAAGGAAAACACCGCCCCCCTCTCTGGCGCCTCTTCTGCGTCCAGCACCCCATAGTGCAACTCGATGATGGAGCGGCAAATGGCCAGCCCCATGCCCATGCCATCGGCCTTGGTCGAATAGAACGGGGCGAACAGGCGGTCACCACGCACCCCTTGAAGACCGGGGCCATTGTCGGCCACGGACACGCGCACGAAGCGGCCTGCTTGGGCCGCCGACACATGGATGTGGCGCTCGCCCGCCTGCGTGGACAAGGCATCGCTGGCATTGCGCACCAGGTTGACCACGACCTGCTCGATCAACACAGGGTCGGCCACCACATCGGGCAAATGCGCGTCGCCTTGAATGTGCACGCGCACATCATGGCGTGACAGGTCCCGCTTGAGGAGTGACACCCCGGACTCGATCACACCCATGATGCTGCAGGGCTCGCGCCGAGGCTCGCGCCGCGTGAGGAACTCGCGGATGCGCTTGACGATGCGCCCGGCATGAGCGGCCTGCTCGCCCATGCGCTGCAAGGCTTTCATGATGGGCGGGTCCATGTCGTCTCGCGCACCCAGCGCATTGAGCAGGCCCGCGTTGTAGCTGGCAATGGCCGAGAGCGGCTGATTGAGCTCGTGCGCCAGCGTGGAGGCCACCTCGCCCAGCATGGTCAGGCGCGCGTTGTGCGCCATGGTCTCCATCTGTTTGCGCTCGCGCTCTTCCATGTGTTTGCGCTCGGTGATGTTGAGCACGGAGGCCATCCAGCCGATCTGCATGCCCTTGGCGTCCACCAGCGGGGCTTCAAACACCATGACATCCACCTCCGTCCCATCCCGGTGCTGCCAGCGCGACTCATAGCCTTCCCGCGGCGCCTTGCCGGCCATGTTGCGCAAGTGCCGGCTCATGCTTTGCTCCAGCTCGTGTGGCACCCAGTAAGGCATGGGTGGCATCAAACCGATCAGCTCGTCAGGCTGGTAGCCCACCATGTCGGCCATGGTCTTGTTCACGTAAACAAGGCGCCCCTGCATGTCCCGGGCGCGGATGCCCACGGCCAGCGAGTCCTCCATGGCCGACCGCCAGGCGGCCTCCGTGCGCCAGGCCTCTTCGGCCCTGGACACGCTGTGCATCTGTTTTCTGAGCATGACGCTGGCAATGCCCAGCAGCACCACGAAGCCACCCATCAGGGCCATGGGCATGGTGCGCCACCAGGGCGTGATGCGCTCGCGCGAGGCCAGCTCCAGCCAGGCATTGGGCAAGGAGGGCGTCATCGACACCCGGTACCAGGCCTGCGCGGGGTGCCGGGGCCCATCCACCGTGGCGGCAATCACCTCGTCAGACTCGTCCACCAGGCGGATGTCATATTTGCTGGCCAGCCACCAGGGCACTTTTTGCCGCAACAGCGCGCCGGCCGAGTAGCGCGCCACCAACATGCCGCCCAGATGCTCCTCGTGCCCGGCCAGCGACACCGACAGGTGCCCTGCCATGCCCACTTCGTCCCCGATGTTGCGTGCCGCATCGTGTGCCGGCATCGCGTCGTCGGGCACATGGGCCATGATGCGCCCATCATCCCCAAGCCAGGTCACACTGACCCAGAAGCGCCGCAGACCGTCAAGCACCAGCGCATGCCGCGCAAAGGCATCCTGGCTCAGGGGCCTGGACTGGATGACATCGGCCAGCGCCCGCAGCTTGTTCGTTTCTTCGTCCAGCCGGTTGGTGATCTGCGCCTCCAGCGACAGGGCGTCAGAGATCATGTCGGCACGCTGGGCTTCGCGGTCAGCCCCCTCCTTGGCCTGCAGCCAGACCATGACCCCCGCCACCAGCAGCACGGACAACACCAGCGGCCAGGCCCAGAGCGAGGGCATCAGGGCAAAACGCGAGCCCAGCAGGTGCAATCTGGGGCGTGGCGGCACAGCCAGAGCGGGCCGCTCTGGCACGCGGATGCCTGGTGCGCTGTTGCGGGCCTTGTCCGTATTGGTCATGCGAGCAGTCTAGATGGCCTGCACCCGGTGCAACCCTAGGGTGATGCACGAATGTGGATCTCCACAATTTGCCGCAGGCAGCCGAAACGGAACAATGGGCCATCCAAAACGATCCGGAGACGCCGCCATGTTCAAGCTGAAATCCGCCTCCACGCTGCGCCGCAGCATGCTCACCCTGGCCGCATCGATGGCGCTCTTGCCCACCGCATTCGCCCAGTCACCCATCATCATCAAGTTCAGCCACGTGGTGGCCGTGGACACACCCAAGGGCAAGGCCGCCGAGTTCTTTGCCAAGCGTGCAGCCGAGTTGACCAAAGGCCGCGTCAAGGTCGAGGTCTACCCCAACAGCCAGCTCTACAAGGACAAGGAAGAGATGGAAGCCTTGCAGCTGGGCTCCGTCCAGATGCTGGCGCCCTCGCTGTCCAAGTTTGCGCCCTTGGGCGTGAAGGAATTCGAGGTCTTCGACCTGCCCTTCATCTTTGACGACTACCCCTCCCTGCACAAGGTCACGAATGGCCCGATCGGGCAAGGCCTGCTGCGCAAGCTGGAGTCACGCGGCATCCACGGCCTGGCCTACTGGGACAACGGGTTCAAGGTCATGTCAGCCAACAAGCCGCTCAAGGCCGTTGAAGACTACAAGGGCCTGAAGATGCGCATCCAGTCCTCCAAGGTGCTGGACGCCGAAATGCGCGCGCTGGGCGCCCTGCCCCAGGTGCTGGCCTTCTCCGAGACCTACCAGGCCCTGCAGACCGGCGTGGTCGATGGCACCGAGAACCCGCCCTCCAACCTCTACACCCAGAAGATGCATGAAGTGCAAAAGCACGTCAGCGTCACCAACCATGGCTACCTCGGTTACGCGGTGGTGGTGAACAAGAAGTTCTGGGACGGCCTGCCCGCTGACGTCCGCCTGGCGCTGTCCAAGGCCATGGCGGAAGCCACCCAGGTGGCCAACGACGTGGCCTTCCAGGACAACCAGGAGGCCCTGGCCAAGGTGCAAGCCTCAGGCAAGACCGTGGTCTACAAGCCCACGATCGGCGAGCGCTTCTTGCTCAAGAAGGCGCTGATGCCGGTCCACAAGCAAATGGCTTCTCGCATCGGGGAAGACGTCATCCAGTCCATCTACAAGGAAACCAGCTTCGATCCCAGCAAGATGTGATCGACATGGGATGACACTGCGACCCAGCCCACGCCAAGCCGTGGGCTTTTTCATACCGAGGAGAGCCCATCATGAAATGGCTTGACCATCTGGAAGAGTGGCTGATCGCGTCCTTCATGGGCGCCGCCACGCTGATCATTTTTGTGTCCGTGCTGCACCGCTACATGGTCGGCTTCAACAGCCCCATGCAGGACTGGCTGCTCACGCTGAACTTCGCCTGGGCACAAGAGGCCACCATCTACCTGTTCGTCTGGATGGCCAAGTTCGGCGCGGCCTACGGCGTGCGCACCGGCATCCACGTCGGGGTGGACGTGCTCATCAACCAGCTGTCTCCGCCCAAGCGCAAGTTCTTCGTGCTGTTTGGCTTGCTGGCGGGCGCACTGTTCACCGGCACCATCGCCACCATGGGCGCCAGCTTCGTGTGGCACAACGGCGCGCACTACGCGTTCTACAACGCCTTCCACCTGGACATGACTGACTTGATCGAAGGCCCGACCACGCCTGACCTGGAGTGGCCGACCTGGATCATCTACATGGCGATCCCGCTGGGCTCTTCCCTGATGTGTTTCCGCTTCCTGCAGGTCGCGTGGAACTTCACCCGCACGGGCGAATTGCCTCACCACGATCATGGCCATGTGGATGGCCTTGATGAAGAAGTCGCCAAGGCCTGAAGGAGCAGCACATGAACGGCATCATCATTTTCGCTGTGCTGCTGGCACTGATGCTCACGGGCATGCCCGTGTCCATCTCGCTGGGCCTCACGGTTCTGACTTTCATCTTCGGCTTCACGCAAGTGCCGCTGGAATCCGTCGCACTCAAGCTGTTCACCGGCATCGAGAAGTTCGAGATCATGGCGATCCCCTTCTTCATCCTGGCCGGCAACTTCCTGACGCACGGCGGCGTGGCCAGGCGCATGATCAACTTTGCCACCAGCATGGTGGGGCACTGGCATGGCGGCCTGGCGCTGGCGGGGGTGCTGGCCTGTGCCCTGTTTGCGGCGGTCTCTGGTTCCTCACCGGCCACGGTGGTGGCCATTGGCTCGATCCTGCTGCCGGCCATGACCAAGGCAGGCTTTCCCAACAAGTTCGGCGCGGGCGTCATCACCACTTCGGGCGCTTTAGGCATCCTGATCCCGCCCTCCATCGTGATGGTGATGTACTCGGTGTCCACCAACACCTCGGTGGGGGCGCTGTTTCTGGCGGGCGTCATCCCCGGCATCGTGCTGGCCTCGATGCTGGGCTTCACCACCTGGTGGCGGGCGCGCAAGTTTGGCTACCCGCGTCAGCCCAAGGCCTCTTTCGCACAGCGCGTCAAAGCTTTGAAGGACTCCTTCTGGGGCCTGCTGCTGATCGTGGTCGTGATGGGCGGGATCTACACCGGCATCTTCACCCCCACTGAAGCGGCCGCCATGGCCGCCGTCTACGCCTTCATCATCGCCGTGTTCGTCTACAAGGACATGGGTCTGAAAGACGTGCCCCGCGTGCTGCTGAACTCGGCCAACATGAGCGCGATGCTGCTCTACATCATCACCAACGCGGTGCTGTTCAGCTTCGTGCTGGCCAACGAGAACATCCCGCAACAGCTGGCCGACTGGCTGGTTGGCATGGGGCTGGGCCAGATCGCCTTCCTGCTGGTCGTCAACATCCTGCTGCTGGTAGCGGGCAACTTCATGGAGCCCTCCTCGATCGTGCTGATCATGGCGCCCATCCTGTTCCCTGTGGCCGTCAAGCTGGGTATCGACCCCATCCACTTCGGCATCCTGATCGTGGTCAACATGGAAGTGGGCATGTGCCACCCGCCGGTGGGCCTGAACCTGTATGTGGCCTCGGGCATCACCAAGATGGGCATCACCGAGCTGACCGTGGCCGTCTGGCCCTGGCTGCTGACCATGCTGGCCTTCCTGGGCCTGGTGACCTACTGGCCGGGCCTCTCGCTGTGGCTTCCCCACCTGCTGATGCAATAGGCAACCCAGCCCCTCCCCCTCAAAGCCGTGCCCGCACCCCGCTGGCGCGGCTTTTTTTCACACGCGAAGCCGGCACTGGCTGATACACTCGCGGCTTGTCAGGAGAGAGCCGACGCCACTGTGCCGAGGCCGCCGAAGGCGCAGGGCCACCCAACGTGAGTTGGCCGCCCGAACGCTCAGGCAAAAGGACTGGCAAGCATGGCGGGGTTACAGCCACCATGATCCTCACTGGAGAGAGCCTGGTGACCTTGTTTCAAGCAAGGTGAGCCCGGCCACCGAAGGGGCAAGCCCACAACGCCGCGACCAGGTTGCAGCGAGGGGTCAATCTCTCAGGTAAAGCGGACAGAGAGGGCAGCACTGGATTCGGGTTTCGACAAGGTCACTGACCGGGTCGCGAAACGGGTCTGGATCCACTCAGATTGCCCTCCCGCTGGCCTCGCAGCCAGCTACTGCCATGTCCGCTGACACACCCGACACCTTGTTGAAGACGCCTCTGCACGCCCTGCACATCGAACTGGGCGCCAAGATGGTCCCCTTTGGTGGCTACGACATGCCCGTGCAGTACGCCACCGGCATCCTCACCGAGCACAAGCACACCCGCGCCGCTGCCGGCCTGTTTGACGTCTCGCACATGGGCCAGGTTCTGCTCAAGGGCGAAGGCGCCGATGCCGCGCTCGAATCCCTGGTGCCCGTGGACATCGTCGACCTGCCTCAGTTCAAGCAGCGCTATGCCCTGTTCACGAACGAGCAAGGCGGCATCCTGGACGACCTGATGGTCACCCGCCGCGAAAACGACCTGTTCGTGGTCGTGAACGCCGCCTGCAAGACGCAGGACATCGCCCACATGCAGCAGCACATCGGCAGCCGCTGCACCGTGCAGCCCCTGCCCGACCAGGCCCTGCTGGCCCTGCAAGGCCCGCAAGCCGTGACCGCACTGGCCCGCCTGAACGCCGATGTGCAGAAGCTCACCTTCATGACCGGCGGCCACTTCATGCTGGACGGGATCGACTGCTTCCTGACCCGCTCGGGCTACACCGGCGAAGACGGCTTTGAGATCTCCGTGCCTGCCAACAAGGCCGAGCAACTGGCCCGCGCCCTGCTGGCCCAACCCGAAGTCAAACCCATCGGCCTGGGCGCCCGCGACACCCTGCGCCTGGAAGCCGGCCTGTGCCTGTACGGCCACGACATCGACACCACCACCACGCCCGTTGAAGGCAGCATCACCTGGGCCATCCAGAAGGTGCGCCGCGCAGGTGGTGCACGTGCCGGTGGCTACCCCGGCGCCAGCGTGATCGACGGCCAACTGGCCAACGGTGCGGCCCGCAAGCGCGTGGGCCTGATCAGCACGGAGCGCATGCCCGTGCGTGAAGGCGCCAAGGTTGTCAACGCAGACGGACAAGAGATCGGCGTGGTCACCAGCGGCTCCCCCAGCCCCAGCCTCGGCCAGCCCATCGCACTGGCCTACGTGGCCACGCCTCAAGCTGCTGTGGGCACCCCGGTGTTCGCCATCGTGCGCGACAAGCGCGTCGCCATGACCGTGACCACCCTGCCCTTCGTGCCCAACCGCTACTACCGCGGCTGAACCCTGGGCGATACTCTCGCCCGTTCGGCAAACAAGCACCTCCATCTATCCATTTTTTCCAGGACGTCCACCATGACCATCAAGTACACGCCCGACCACGAATGGCTGCAAATCGAAGCTGACGGCACCGCCATCGTCGGCATCACCCACCACGCGCAAGATGCGCTGGGCGACGTGGTTTTCGTCGACCTGCCCGCCGTGGGCACCACCTTCAACCCCAAGGACGTGGCCGGCGTGGTCGAGTCCGTCAAGGCTGCTGCCGACGTCTACATGCCCGTGACCGGCGAGATCACCGAAGTCAACGAAGCCCTGCGCGACGACCCCTCGCTGGCCAACAGCGACCCCACAGGTGCCGGCTGGTTCTTCAAGGTCAAGCTGGCCAACCCGGCCGAGCTCGATGCCTTGCTGGACAAGACCGCCTACGACGACCTGCTCAAGAACGCCTGATCACCCTTGAAGTGATCCCCGAGGCGCCGCCACGTGGTGGCGCCTTGTGCCTTGCCCCCTGAGCCTGTCTGCCCGCCTGCCTGATCCCGCCCGACGCCGAACGCCATGCTGAACACCCACCTGCCCACCCTCGCTGAACTCGAAAACGCGACCGAATTCCAGGCCCGCCACCTCGGCCCCTGGGACGAAGAGCAGCAACACATGCTCAGCGCCATTGGCGTGGCCACGCGTCAGGCCCTGATCGACGGCATCGTGCCGGCCACCATCAAGCGCGAGAACCCCATGGAGTTGCCCGCGCCGCTGACCGAGGCCCAGGCACTGGCCGAGCTCAAGGCCATCGCCCAGCAGAACAAGCTGATGCGCAACTTCATCGGCCAGGGCTACTACGGCACCCTGACGCCCGGCGTCATCCTGCGCAACATCCTCGAGAACCCCGCCTGGTACACCGCCTACACGCCCTACCAGGCCGAGATCTCGCAAGGCCGCATGGAAGCGCTGATCAACTTCCAGACCATGGTCACCGACCTGACCGGCATGGCGATCGCCAACGCCTCCATGCTGGACGAGGCCACCGCAGCCGCCGAAGCCATGACCCTGGCTGCACGGGGTGGCAAGAGCAAGTCCACCCGCTTTGTGGTCTGCCATGACGTCTTCCCGCAAACCCTGGAAGTGATCCAGACCCGCGCCAAGCCGCTGGGCATCACCGTCGACCTGGTGCACGCCGCGCAACTGGCCGAGCACCTGCAAAACAACGACTGCTTCGCGGCCTTGATGCAGTACCCCGGCGTCAACGGCCAGGTGCGTGACCTGCGCCCCCTGGTCGATGCCCTGCACGCCAAGGGGGCACTGGCCATCGTCGCCGCCGACTTGCTGGCCCTCACCCTGCTGACGCCTCCGGGCGAGCTGGGCGCCGACATCGCCCTGGGCAACACCCAGCGCTTTGGCATGCCCATGGGCAACGGTGGCCCGCACGCCGCCTACCTGGCCACCAAGGACGAGTTCAAGCGCTCCATGCCGGGCCGCCTGGTCGGCGTGAGCGTCGACAGCCATGGTGCCCCCGCCTACCGCCTGGCCCTTCAAACCCGCGAGCAACACATCCGCCGCGAAAAGGCCACCTCCAACATCTGCACGGCCCAGGTGCTGCCTGCCGTCGTGGCCAGCATGTACGCGGTCTACCACGGCCCCGAAGGCCTCAAGCGCATCGCCCTGCGCGTGGCCAGCTACGCCTCCATCCTGGCCGAAGGCCTCAAGGCCATGGGCCGCAAGGTCGTGCACACCACCTGGTTCGACACCATCCAGGTGTTGACCGAAGACCGTGAAGCCGTGCTGGCCGCCGCCGTCAAACTGGGCATCAACCTGCGCGATGCCAGCAACGACAGCGTGACCATCTCGCTGGACGAAACCTCCACCCGCAACGACATCATCGACCTGTGGACGGTGTTCTCTGGCGGCAAGCCACTGCCCTCCTTCGCCGCGTTTGAGAACGGCGTGGCCCTGGGCCTGCCGGCCAACCTGCGCCGCGAAAGCGCCTTCCTGACGCACCCGGTGTTCAATACCCACCACAGCGAAACGGAAATGCTGCGCTACCTGCGCGGCCTGGCCGACAAGGACCTGGCGCTGGACCGCACCATGATCCCGCTGGGCTCGTGCACCATGAAGCTCAACGCCACCAGCGAGATGATCCCCATCACTTGGCCCGAGTTCGCGCACATCCACCCCTTCGCCCCCCGCGACCAGCTCAAGGGCTACGAGTTGCTCAATGAAGAGCTGTGCGCCTGGCTGAGCCAGGCCACGGGTTACGCCGGCATCAGCCTGCAACCCAATGCCGGCTCGCAAGGCGAGTACGCTGGCCTGCTGATCATCAAGGCCTACCACGAGGCCAAGGGCCAGGGCCACCGCGACATCTGCCTGATCCCCGAATCGGCACACGGCACCAACCCCGCCAGCGCCCACATGGTCGGCATGAAGGTCGTGGTCACCAAGTGCGATGCCGACGGCAACGTCGATCTGGACGACCTCAAGGCCAAGTGCGAGCAGCACAGCGCCAACCTGGCCGCCGTGATGATCACCTACCCCTCGACCTACGGCGTGTTCGAAACCCGCGTGACCGAGTTGTGCAAGTTGGTCCACCAGCATGGCGGTCGCGTCTACGTGGACGGCGCCAACATGAACGCCCTGGTCGGCCTGGCCGCCCCTGGCCAGTTCGGCGGCGACGTCAGCCACCTGAACCTGCACAAGACCTTCTGCATCCCCCACGGCGGTGGCGGCCCCGGTGTCGGCCCCGTCTGTGTGGTCGAAGACCTGGCCCCCTATCTGCCTGCCCACCGCTCGGCCGGCATCGGCTCGGAGGTGCAGGTCGGCGCCGTGTCGGCCGCCCCGCTGGGCAATGCCGCCGTGCTGCCCATCAGCTGGATGTACATCCGCATGATGGGTGCCGATGGCCTGAAGGCTGCCACCGAAGTGGCCATCCTCAACGCCAACTACGTGGCCGCCCGCCTGGCCGACCACTACGACATCCACTTCAGCGGTGGCAGCCAGACCATCAAGGGTGGCGGTGTGGCCCACGAGTGCATCCTGGACCTGCGCCCCCTGAAGGAAACCAGCGGCGTCGGCGCCGAAGACGTGGCCAAGCGCCTGATCGACTACGGCTTCCACGCCCCCACCTTGAGCTTCCCCGTGGCCGGCACGCTCATGGTCGAGCCCACCGAGAGCGAATCCAAGGCCGAACTGGACCGCTTCTGCGACGCCATGATCGCCATCCGCGAGGAAATTCGCCTGGTGGAACAAGGCAAGCTGCCGCAAGACGACAACCCGCTGAAAAACGCGCCGCACACCGCCGCCAGCCTGCTCAAGGCCGAGTGGCCGCACGCCTACAGTCGCGAGCTGGCCGCCTACCCCGTGGCCAGCCTGCGCAAGCAGAAGTACTGGTCGCCGGTGGGCCGCGTGGACAACGTCCATGGCGACCGCAACCTGTTCTGCTCCTGCGTGCCGGTGAGCGACTACCAGAGCTGATCCGGCCAGACGGCGACTGATCCGCCCGTCCCCTGCACAACTGGCCCGCCCAGGACACCCGTCCCAGGCGGGCCAGACTGTTTCCAGCCGCCAACACCGTGCAGATTTCAGGTTGGCACATTGCCAAGGAGGCGCATAAACGTTAATGTTGCCCATCCGATCCGGGTTCATCGGACAGGTTGCTGTACCCGATTTCCTGAGCCCCATCAGTCAAGCGCAGCGGCCGCAAGCCCGACGCAGCGCACCTCAAGCTCCCGCACAAGGAGGCATATGCAGGTCCTGACGGAGATCGACACGCCCCCCCTTCGGTTCATGCCGACGGATGACGGGCTGAGGATGGCGCTGTCCGCCGCCCAGGCAGGCCTGTGGGAATGGCAGCTTGACACCAACCTCAACACCTGGTCTCAAGAGGTCTGGGCCCTGTTTGGCCTCTCGCCTGACGTGCAAGCCAGTCAGGACGCCTGGCTCGCCAGCATCCACCCGGAAGATCGCACGTATGCCAGGCAGACGGTCTTTGCCGCCAGCCAGTGCCGCGTCCCATTCGAAATCGAGTGGCGCACCAACCCGAGCAGCGGCCCTGTCAGGTGGATCCTGTCACGCGGCCAGCCCGGCCAACCCAGGCAGGACGGCCAGCCCACCTACACCGGCATCGTCATGGACATCACGGCCCGCAAGAAGGCCGAGCATGCCGTGCTCAAGCTCACCGAATCCCTCGAAGAGCGCGTCAAGGAGCGCACAGCCGCACTCAGCGAGCACGAACGCCTGCTGCAAAACATCCTGGACGGCGTGCCCGGCCTGATCGGCTACTGGACCAAAGACCTGCGCAACCGCTTTGCCAACAAGGCCTACGTCGAGTGGTTCGGCATGTCCGCCGACCAATTGCGCAACCTGCACATCAAGGAGGTGTTGGGGCCGGAACTCTTCGCCCAGAACTGGCCTTACATCGAAGCCGTGCTCAATGGGCTGCCCCAGCGCTTTGAAACACTGATCCCCATCCCGCGGCAGCCCGGACGACACCGCCACAGCGAAGCCCACTACCTGCCCGACATCGTCAACGGCGTCGTGCAAGGCTTTCTGGTCATCGTGTTCGACATCAGCCAGATCAAGCAGGCCGAACTGGCCGCCGAAGCTGCCAACCAGGCCAAGAGCGAGTTCCTGGCCAACATCAGCCATGAGGTGCGCACACCCTTGAACGCGATGTTCGGCCTGGCCCAGGTGGGCGCGCGCCAGGCGGTCGGCACACCTCAGGCCAGAACCTTCGAGCAGATGCTCGACTCCGCCCAACATTTGCTCACGCTGGTCAATGACGTGCTGGACTTCTCCCGGATAGAGTCGGGCAAGCTCAATCTGCACTATGAACGCATCAACCTCGGCCAGGTGCTGGAACACGTGCTCACGCTCAAGGCGATCCTGGCTCAGGCCAAAGGCCTGCCGCTGATCATCCATGAGTCGGCCGATGTGCCGCAGTACTTCCATGGTGACGCCACCCGTCTGTCCCAGATCCTGCTGAACCTGCTCTCCAACGCGATCAAGTTCACCGACGCCGGGCAGGTTGCCATCCGCCTGGACTACATCGCCCCCGATCTCATCATGGAGGTCACCGACACGGGGATCGGCATGTCCGAGGACAAGCTCCAGCAACTGTTCAAGCCCTTTGTGCAAGTGCATGGCCACCACCCCGCACAGGCTGGTGGCACGGGCCTGGGCCTGGCCATCTGCAAGCGGCTGGTGGAGATGATGCGAGGCCATATCCAGGTCCACAGCCAGCCGGGCCAGGGCACCACCTTCACGGTCAAGCTCCCGGTGCTGCACCCTGAAGCCGGCGACGTGCGCAACATCCGCCACGTGGCCATGGTGGGCGCACCCACGCCGGCGTCCATCGCCTTGACCGAATCGCTTTGCGATCGAGCACTGAAGGTGACCAACACCCCCGCCCTTCCTCTGCCACCAGATTGCCAACCTGACGTGATCATCCTGTCATCCGACGCCTTGGCCCAATGCGCCGCCAACGAGATTCGCCGCAACGTCGCCCTCGGCCACACGGTGCTGGTCAATGCGCCCGCCAGCATGGTGGTGGAATTGCCGCCAGCCCTGCACAACGACCTGCCTGTGGTTGCCGGCCCCTTGAGCCCCCTGCGCCTGCTCAACGCCATCAAGACCAAGCTGAACCGAACGGCCGTGAGCAGCACACAGCGGCTGGCGCACATCCGTGTGCTCGCCGCCGAAGACAACCCCGTCAATCGCCTGGTGCTGCAACAGATGCTGGAACAAGAAGGCGCCATCGTCACTTTCGCGTTCGATGGCGCCCATGCGCTGGAGCAGGTTCGCGTGCATGGGCCATCGAGCTTCGACGTGGTGTTGTGCGACATCCAGATGCCGGTCATGGACGGCTACCAGGCCGCCCAGGCGCTCGGCCACATCGCGCCCTCGCTCCCTGTCATCGGGCTGACCGCGCACGCGTTCGACACCGCCAAGCAACAGGCCAGAAGGGCCGGCATGGTGGGCTACGTCACCAAACCCTATATGCTGGATACTCTGGTTGACGAAATACGCCGCTTTGCACGTTGGCGCCCCGGGGATGTACCGCAGGCAAACGACATGACAGCCCAAGCAACGACAAGCACCGAGCCCAACATGCAGCAGGACATCACCGACTGGCAGGCCATGCAGCAGTACTACCAGGCGCAGCCTCAACTCCTTGACCGCCTGATCGCCATGCTGGGTGACACCCTCAGCGAGATCCAGCAGGAACTTGAGCGCGCCATCCAGACCCAGAACCTGGAACAACTGGCCAAGATCGCCCACAACATCAAGGGCACCGCCCTCAACCTGCATACACCTGAACTGGCCCGGCTTGCAGTGCAGACTCAGGAACAGGCGCGGCATGCTGACAGCGACACCCTGCACACGGCCGAGGCCTTGTCAAAACGCCTGAGCCACTTCATCGAAATGGCCACGCACCATCAGGCCAACAAGCGCCAAAGTGCGCAACCTCAATAATCGGCAGATCAGTAGATCAGGCGATCGGGCCTGATGTCACGCAAGATGGTGGTGGCGATCTCTTCAATCGACTTGTGCGTGGACGACAGCCAGTCGATGCCCTCGCGGCGCATCATGGATTCGGCCTGCGCCACCTCCAGGCGGCAGTTGTCCAGGCTGGCGTACTTGCTGCCCGGGCGGCGCTCGTTGCGGATCTGGCTCAAGCGATTGGGCTCGATCGTCAGGCCAAAGCACTTCTTCTTGTAGGGCTTGAGCATCGAGGGCAGGAAGCCACGATCGAAATCCTCGGGGATCAATGGCACATTGGCGGCCTTGATGCCATGCTGCATCGCCAGGTACAGCGATGTGGGCGTCTTGCCGCAACGGCTCACACCCACCAGCACCACATCCGCCAGCTCCAGGCTGCGCGAAGACTGCCCATCGTCGTGCTCCAGCGCGAAGTTGATGGCCTCGATGCGGTCGTTGTATTCCTGGTCCACGCTGGCGTCGCTGAAGCGGCCCACCCGATGGTTGGACTTCATGCTGAACTCTTCTTCGAGCGGTTCGACGAAGGTCTTGATCACATCGAAGACCTTGGCCTCGCACCCCCGCAAGATGGCCAGCACATCGTCGTTGGCCAGCGTCGTGAACACGATGGGCCGCTTGCCTTCGCGCTGCCCCGCCGCGTTGATCTCGCGCACCACCTGATGCGCCTTGTCCACGGTGTCGATGAAGGGCCGACGCACGTGCCGGGGCTTGATGGCGAACTGGGCCAGGATGGAGTTACCCATGGTCTCGGCCGTGATACCTGTGCCATCGGACACGAAAAACACGCTGCGATCAGACATAAGCAGACAAAAAGGAAGAAGGCCCCTCAATCGGACGTGCCAGCTTTGCACGCAAACACCCGTTCGTGGACCAGAGGAATTGATCTTGTTGAGCCCACGATCATAGGCCTGACCCTACAATCAGTCCATCTCGTGTCCACAGCTGTTGTCAGATGTGCGGCAAAGGTCCCGAACAACACCAACAGACCTGCGCCCACCCGTGGATGCCAACCCATTTTTTTCACCATCCTGGAGCTTTTATGACCAACCGCTTTGAGCCGACCGATCTGGTCGTGCCTTTCGAGCAACTGCGCATGTCCGACGTCGAGGTCGTCGGCGGCAAGAACGCCAGCCTCGGCGAGATGATCTCGCAACTGCCCGATGGCGTTCGCGTGCCAACGGGCTTTGCCACCACGGCCCACGCCTTCCGCGAATTCCTCAAGCACGACGGCCTGGCCGACCGCATCAGCAAGCGCCTGGCAGCGCTGAACACCGAGGACGTGCGCGCCCTGGCCGAGGCCGGCGCCGAAATCCGTGGCTGGGTTGAAGCCCAGCCCTTCCCTGCCGACCTGGAAAAGGCCATCCGCGGCGCCTTCGCCAAGCTGGCTGGCGACAACCTGCAGGCCTCGTTCGCCGTGCGTTCGTCCGCCACCGCAGAAGACCTGCCTGACGCCTCGTTTGCCGGTCAGCAAGAGACCTTCCTGAACGTGGTCGGCATCGAAGACGTGCTGCACAAGATGAAGGAGGTGTTCGCCTCTCTCTACAACGACCGCGCCATCTCCTACCGCGTGCACAAGGGCTTCGCCCATGACGTCGTCGCCCTGTCGGCCGGCGTTCAACGCATGGTGCGCTCCGACCTGGGCGCCGCCGGTGTGATGTTCACCATTGACACCGAATCGGGCTTCCAGGACGTGGTCTTCATCACCTCCAGCTATGGCCTGGGTGAGACCGTGGTGCAAGGCGCCGTCAACCCCGACGAGTTCTACGTGCACAAGCCCGCCCTGAAGGCTGGCAAGCAGGCCGTGATCCGCCGCAACCTGGGCTCCAAGCTGCTCAAGATGGAGTTCGCCACGCCGGAAGAAAAGGCCGCCACCGGCAAGCTGGTCAAGACCGTGGACACCACCGTCGAGGCCCGTAACCGCTACAGCCTGAGCAACGAGGACGTGACCGAGCTGGCCCGCTACGCGCTGGTCATCGAGCAGCACTATGGCCGCCCGATGGACATCGAATGGGGCAAGGACGGCACCGACGGCAAGCTCTACATCCTCCAGGCGCGTCCTGAGACGGTCAAGAGCCAGATGCAAGGCAAGGTCGAGCAACGCTACAAACTCAAGAGCACCGGCACCATCCTGGCTGAAGGCCGTGCCATTGGCCAGAAGATCGGCACCGGCCCCGTGCGCATCGTGCACAACATCTCCGAGATGGACACCGTCAAGCCCGGCGACGTGCTCGTCACCGACATGACCGACCCCAACTGGGAGCCCGTGATGAAGCGCGCCAGCGCCATCGTCACGAACCGTGGCGGCCGTACCTGCCACGCCGCCATCATCGCGCGTGAACTGGGTATCCCTGCCGTGGTGGGTTGTGGCAACGCCACCGAGCGCCTGACCGACGGCACCCTGGTGACCGTGGCCTGCTCCGAAGGCGACACCGGCTACATCTACGAAGGCCTGCTGGAAACCGAGGTCACCGAAGTCAAGCGCGGTGAGATGCCCCACATCGGCCTGAAGATCATGATGAACGTGGGCAACCCCCAACTGGCGTTCGACTTCGCCCAGATGCCCAACAACGGCGTGGGCCTGGCCCGCCTCGAGTTCATCATCAACAACAACATCGGCGTCCACCCCAAGGCGATCCTGGACTACCCCAACATCGACAGCGACCTGAAAAAGGCCGTGGAGTCGGTGGCCCGTGGTCACGCCTCGCCCCGCGCTTTCTACGTGGACAAACTGGCTGAAGGCATCGCCACCATCGCCGCCGCCTTCTGGCCCAAGCCCGTCATCGTGCGCCTGTCGGACTTCAAGTCCAACGAGTACAAGAAGCTGATCGGCGGTTCGCGCTACGAGCCCGAGGAAGAGAACCCCATGCTGGGTTTCCGCGGCGCCTCGCGCTACATCAGCGCCGAGTTCGGCGAGGCCTTTGCCATGGAATGCGAAGCCCTCAAGCGCGTGCGCAACGACATGGGCCTGAGCAACATCGAGATCATGGTGCCCTTTGTGCGCACCTTGAAGCAGGCCGAGCGCGTGACCAATATGCTGGCCGATCACGGCCTGGTGCGCGCCTCCAAGGGTGGCCACGACGGCCTGCGTATCATCATGATGTGCGAGGTGCCGTCCAACGCCATCCTGGCCGAGCAGTTCCTGGAGTTCTTCGACGGCATGTCCATCGGCTCGAACGACCTGACCCAGCTCACCCTGGGCCTGGACCGCGACTCCGGCCTGGAGTTGCTGGCCCACGATTTCGATGAACGCGATCCAGCCGTCAAGGCCATGATCTCGCGCGCGATTGCTGCCTGCCGTGCCCACGGCAAGTACATCGGCATCTGCGGTCAGGGCCCATCCGACCACCCGGATTTCGCCGAGTGGCTGGCCGCCGAGGGTATTGTGTCGATCTCGCTGAACCCCGACACCGTGGTCGAAACCTGGCAGCGCCTGGCTGCCAAATAAGGTTTTCGGACAAAACAGCCGGATTTCGTTGTCAAATCCAGCTGAGCGAACCTCACACGCCACCTTCGGGTGGCGTTTTCACTGCTACAATCGCAGGCTTTTCCGCCAGTTGCTCATTTCTTGAGCAGCCCTTGCCGTCTACGGGTTTGACGCTTCGTGGCGGCTTCCATCAACTGGAATCCACAAGGAGTATCCATGCGTCACTATGAAATCGTCGTGCTGATCCACCCGGATCAAAGCGAGCAAGTTCCCGCCATGCTGGAACGCTACAAGGCCCTGATCGCCTCCACCGGCGGCCAGGTTCACCGCCTTGAAGACTGGGGCCGTCGTCAGCTGGCATACCAGATCAACAAGCTGGCCAAGGCTCACTACCTGTGCCTGAACATCGAGACCAGCAAGGAAACCCTGGCTGAACTCGAAACCGGCTTCAAGTTCAACGACGCCGTGCTGCGTCACCTCACCGTGCTGAAGGACAAGGCTGAAACCGCTCCTTCCGTGATGATGAAGCAAGTTGAGCGTGAAGAGGCCCGCAAGGCCCAGCAGGAGCAAGCCGCTGCCTGATTGATGCCGCAAGGCATTGACAGGCGTTGCGTCCACGTTCATGAACCGTGTGCTGATTTCAGCCCAGATCATTGAACGCAGCGTATTGAGATACACCCCCGCCGGCCTGCCCGCACTCGACGTCGTGCTTCAGCACGAATCCGAAGTGACCGAGGCCCAGCTTCCCCGCAAGGTCAAGCTGGACATCAAGGCCGTGGCAATTGGTCCGATTGCAGAGCAATTGAACCGAAAGCCGGTTGGCGTGCCATTGAGCATTGCCGGCTTCCTGGGTGCTCCGCGCAACGGACGTGGCGTGCTGCTCCACATCACCGAACTCAACGACATCGTTTAACACATCCATTCGGATACTGAGAGGTCATCATGGCTGCTCCCCGCTCCAAGAACGGCAAGTTCTCCAAAGACCGCAAGGGCAAGCGCAACACGCAATCCCTGCTGTTCCGTCGCAAGCGCTTCTGCCGCTTCACCGTCGCCAACGTCGAACAGATCGACTACAAGGACGTTGACACCCTGCGCGACTTCATCGCTGAAAACGGCAAGATCATCCCCGCACGCCTGACCGGCACCCGCGCGATCTACCAGCGTCAGCTGACCACCGCCATCAAGCGCGCTCGCTTCCTGGCCCTGCTGCCTTACAGCGACCAGCACCGCGTCTAAGGAGTTCTCTGTCATGCAAATCATCCTCCTCGAAAAAGTCGCCAACCTGGGCAACCTGGGTGATGTGGTCCGCGTGAAGGACGGTTACGCTCGTAACTTCCTGATCCCCACTGGCCAAGCTCGTCGCGCCACCGAAAAGGCTGTCGCCGAATTCGAAGCCCGTCGCGCTGAACTGGAAAAGGTTCAAGCCGAAAAGCTGGCCGCCGCTCAAGCCCTGGGCGACAAGCTCGCCAGCAAGACCATCACCGTCAGCCAGAAGGCTGGCGTGGACGGCCGCCTGTTCGGTTCGGTCACCAACTTCGACATCGCTGAAGGCCTCAAGGCTGCCGGCTTCGAAGTGGCCAAGCACCAGATCCGCCTGCCTAACGGTCCGCTGAAGACCGTGGGCGAGCACCCTGTGTCGCTGTCGCTGCACACCGACGTGGTCGCCGAGATCACCGTCGCTGTGGTTGGCGAAGCCGCCTAAGTACCTGGTCATACCAGACCACGCAGAGTCCGGTGTTCGCACCGGATCCAGCCCCCAGGAAGCCGGCCTTGAGCCGGCTTTCTCATTGGGCACGCAGCTTATCCACGCCAATCCCCAAGCTATCCCAAGGTTGCCCACAGACTTGCACACATGTCCACAGCGTTATCCACATCCGCAAGACGCTGACAACCTTATGATTGACGACCATGGCCGCAGTTCTCCCGACACCCTTCTCCCCATCAGGCCTGAGTGCCTCGATTGGCGCCGATGAAATCGCCAAGCTGCGGGTGCCGCCGCACTCCATCGAAGCCGAGCAGAGCGTGCTGGGCGGCTTGCTGCTGGACAACAGCGCCTGGGACCGCGCCTCGGACCTCCTGACCGACAGCGACTTCTACCGCCACGAGCACCAGCTCATCTTCACGGCCATCCAGCAACTGATCAATGGTTCCAAGCCGGCTGACGTGATCACGGTCTTCGAGCAATTGCAGATGCAGGGCAAGACCGCGGATGTTCCTGGCGGCTTGATGTACCTGAATGCCCTGGCCCAGTCGGTGCCCAGCGCCGCCAACATGCGCCGCTACGCCGAAATCGTGCGTGAGCGCGCGGTGCTGCGCAAGCTGGTGTCGGTCAGCGATGAAATCGCCACCAACGCCTTCAGCCCCAACGGCAAGTCCGTGGCCGACCAGCTCGACGAGGCCGAAGCCAAGATCATGAAGATCGGCGAGGAAGGCAACAAGGGCAAACAAGGCTTCCACTCCATGGACGGCCTGGTGGTCGACCTGCTGGACCGCGTGCAGGAACTGGCCGACAACGGCTCCGAAGACGTGACCGGTGTGCGCACCGGCTTCACCGAGATGGACAAGATGACAGCCGGCCTGCAAAAGGGCGACCTGATCATCCTGGCCGCCCGCCCCTCCATGGGTAAGACCGCTTTCGCGCTGAACATTGGCGAAAACGTGGCGGTCAACGAAGGCCTGCCTGTGGCCGTGTTCTCCATGGAAATGGGCGCGTCCCAACTGGCACTGCGTATGGTGGGCTCCATTGGCCGCATCAACCAGCAGAACCTGCGTACCGGCCGCCTGAGCGACGACGAATGGGGCCGCCTGAGCGAAACCGTCGAGAAGCTGCGCACGGCCAATGTCTTCATTGACGAAACGCCCGGTCTGTCACCCAATGAATTGCGCGCCCGCGCACGCCGCCTGGCCCGCCAGTTCGGCGGCACCCTGGGCCTGATCATCATCGACTACCTGCAGCTGATGAGCGGCTCAGGTGGCAACGAGGAAAACCGCGCCACTGTGATCGGTGAGATCTCGCGGGGCCTCAAGGCGCTGGCCAAAGAACTGCAGTGCCCGGTGATCGCCCTGTCGCAGCTGAACCGTTCTGTCGAAACCCGCCCTGACAAGCGCCCCATGATGTCCGACCTTCGCGAATCGGGTGCCATCGAGCAGGATGCCGACGTGATCATGTTCATCTACCGCGACGAGTACTACAACAAGGAATCGAAGATTCCGGGTGTGGCCGAAATCATCATCGGCAAGCAGCGTAACGGCCCGGTGGGCAGCTTGCACCTGGCCTTCCTGAAGTCGAACACGCGCTTCGAAAACCTGGCGCCTGGCAGCTACATCGGCGAAGGCGATCAGTACTGAGTTCTGAGCAGGCCAAAGGGCGGCCGATCAAAGGCCGTGGCGAGCCAGCCAGGCCTTCAACTGCGCTGGCTGCAAGGCACCCGACACGCGATCGATCTCGCGGCCATTGGCAAACAGGGCCAGCGTCGGGATGCTGCGGATGTTGTAGCGGCCGGCGAGTTGCTGCTCGGCCTCGGTGTCAACCTTGGCAAACAGCACACGGCCGTTGTAGCTACCGGCCATCTGCGCAAACACGGGCGCAAACATCTTGCAGGGGCCACACCAAGGCGCCCAGAAATCGACCAGCACAGGCAACTGGTTGCGCGTGATGAAGCGCTCGAAATGCTGGGTGTTCAGGTTGACAGGCTGGCCAGGCAGCACAGCCTGTGCGCATTTGCCGCACTGGGGCTTGTCTTGGACGCGATCAGCCGGCACGCGGTTGATCGCCTGACAGTGTGGGCAAACCAGTTCAAAAGAAGCAGACATGGGGTTCTCCGAGAGAGCTATACCCCATGTCGTATCAACTCACGCCAATTCAAGAGGCGCGAGATCAGTCGTCGCTGCCGCCCAGTGCCATCAGCAATTGCAGCAGAGACGAGAACACGTTGTAGACGTCCAGGTAGATGGCCAGGGTTGCCGTCACGTAGTTGGTCTCGCCGCCATCCAGCACGCGCTTGATGTCATAAAGGATGAAAGCAGAGAAGACCGCCACGGCCATGGCCGAGATGGCCAGATGCAGCGCCGGCAGTTGCAGCCAGATATTGGCCACGCCCGCCACCAGGATCACGATCATGCCCATGAACAGCCACTTGCCCAGGCTGGACACGTCGCGCTTCATGGTGCTGGCCATGGCGGCCATGCCCGTGAAGACCACGGCCGTACCACCAAACGCGGTGGCCACCAGGCTGGCGCCATTGGACATGCCCAAGGCAAAACCAACCAGACGGGACAACATCAGGCCCATGAAGAAGGTGAAACCCAGCAGGAGCAGCACGCCCAGGCCAGAGTTCTTGAACTTCTCAATGGCGAAGAAGAAGCCAAAGGCCACAGCCATGAACACGACGAAGCTGATAAGGGGGCTGCCAGCGAAAAAGCTGAAACCAGTTGCCACACCCAGCCAGGCGCCCAGCACCGTGGGCAGCATCGACAAAGCCAGCAAGGCATAGGTATTGCGCAGCACCCGCTGACGGTCCACGCCCAGCGAAGAGCCATAAACAACATCAAGGGGCTTCAACGAACGTTCCATGTTTCCTCCGGAAAACGCAAAAGGAGTCAGGCCAGACTGCCCCTCCTTGGGGCCAGCCAATGGGGCTGAGGTTCCGCGCTGATTGTAGGCGGCTTATGTCAACCCCAAGCGCCTTGCCCCTTATCTGCGGGCAAGCCAGGGTTTTTTCAACTGCAATTTCAACCTGTGGAAATGGGCGAAGTTTCCGTCAGACTCAGGCCGGCTGACGACGGCGCAGGGACTCATACAGGCACACCGCTGCGGCGGCTGCCACGTTGAGCGACTCTTCCCCACCCGGCTGCGGAATAGCCACCTTCAGCGCACAGCGGGCCATGACGGCTTCGGCCACGCCCTGCCCTTCGTGCCCCATCACCCAGGCACAGGGATCGGGCAGCGGCGCCGTGGGCAGCAGTTGATCGGTATGCGAGCTGGTGGCCACCATCGGCACAGCCAGCGCGGCCAGATCGTCCGCCACCACCTGCTCCACCAGATGCAGCGCAAAGTGCGCCCCCATGCCGGCGCGCAAGACCTTGGGCGACCACAGGGCGGCCGTGCCCTTGAGCGCCACCACTTGCTCGAACCCCATGGCCGACGCGCTGCGCAGGATGCTGCCGACATTGCCTGCGTCCTGAACACGGTCCAGCACCACCGAACGCAAACCGGAACGGATGCCCGAGCCCGCCGCATCCCCCTCGGGGCGGGACAGCAGGAAACCCAGGTGCGCATGCGACTCCAGGCCGCTGAAGACCTTCCACAGTGCTTGCGGCACCACCACGACCTTGTCGGCCCGGCGGGCCAGCTCGCTCAGCTTGCGTGCCAGTTCGTCGTGACCAGCGGCCATGCCGTGCTCGCCCAGCCAGGCCGTGTCGGCGATCACCGCCAGCGCCACGGGCACGCCACGGGCCAGACAGGCCGAGCACAGGTGATCGCCTTCCAGCCAGACTTCGCCCAGCTTGCGGTAGGCAGACGGATCTTGCGCGTGCTTGCGCAGACGCTGCACCAGCGGGTTGTCGCGCGAGGTGATCAGTTGGGTGGTGCTCATCAAAATCAGGCCATCGAAGTGGCGCAGGGGTCAGCGAGGCTGAATCAGGGAAGGGTCAGGTGCCAGCCCCAGGGCCACCTTCACGGGCCCGAAGCTGCGGCGGTGCGCCGGGGTCGCGCCATGCAGGCGCAGCGCGGCCACGTGGTCTGCCGTCGGGTAGCCCTTGTGGGCGTCAAAACCGTAGTGCGGGTAGGCCTCGTGCAACTGTACGCACAAGCGGTCACGGTGCACCTTGGCCAGGATGGATGCCGCAGAAATCGCCTGCACTTTCGAGTCGCCCTTGACAATGGCCTGTGCCGGCACATTGAGCACCGGCACCCGGTTGCCGTCTACCTGCACCATCGCGGGCTTGAGGCGCAAACCCTCCACGGCCCTGCGCATGGCCAGCATCGTGGCCTGCAGGATGTTGATGGCATCGATTTCCTCGACCGTGGCCTCGGCGATGCAGCAGCACAGTGCCTTGGCCCGGATTTCGTCGTACAGGCGCTCGCGCTGGCGTGCGGTGAGCTTCTTGGAGTCCGCCAGGCCGGTGATGGGCTGCTCGTCGTCCAGGATCACGGCGGCGGCCACCACGGGGCCTGCCAGAGGGCCGCGACCGGCTTCGTCCACACCGGCGAGCAAACCCGCCGAGTCGGCTGGCCACAACAGGTCAAGTTGTTGTGGCAGCAGGGGTTCACCGCGCGAGGACGCGGCCTTGGTCGCCTTAACGGCTTTCGAGGACTTGGGCGATGGCATCGCTGGCGGCCCGGGCGGTGTCTCGCCTCAGGGTGTGATGGAGTTCGAGGAAACGTTGCTGCACCGACTGGGCACGAGCGGGCTGGTCCAGCCAGGCCAGGACATCCGAAGCCAGTTGCTCGGGGTTGGCCTCATGTTGCAGGCGCTCGGGGACGACGAAGTCAGACAACAGGATATTGGGCAGCCCCACCCAGGGCAGGTAGGCCATGCGCTTCATGATGGGCCAACTCAGCGCACTGATCTTGTAGGCGATCACCATGGGGCGTTTGAACAAGGCTGCTTCGAGCGTGGCCGTACCACTGGCAATGAGGGTGACGTCGCAAGCGGCCAACGCCTCGTGTGACTGCCCGTCCAGCAAGGTCAAGGCGGCCTTGGGCGCGTGCTCGGCCACCATGGGCTCGACCAGGGCGCGCATGCCGGGCACGATGGGCAGCAGGAAGCGCAGATCAGGCCGCTGCTGGCTCAGGCGGGCCACCGTTTGCAGGAAGGTCGGTGCGATGTGGCGGATCTCACCACCACGGCTGCCTGGCAGCACAGCCACCACCTGGACATCGGGCCTCAGGCCAAGTTTGGCTCGGGCCGCTTCACGCGGCACCTCCAGCGGGATGGTATCGGCCAGCGGGTGCCCCACATAAGTGGCCGCAATGCCCTTGTCCTGATAGAGCTTGGGCTCGAAGGGGAACAGGCACAGCATGTGGTCCACCGAACGGTGGATCTTGTTGATGCGCCCGCCTCGCCATGCCCAGATGGAGGGGCTGACGAAGTGCACGGTCTTGATGCCCTGGGCTTTCAGCCGCGCTTCCAGCCCGAGGTTGAAGTCAGGCGCGTCCACACCAATGAACACGTCTGGACGCTCCTGCAACAGGCGCGCCGCCAGTTGCTCACGGATGCCCCAGATCTCGCGAAAGCGCCTCAGCACTTCCAGGTTGAAGCCGTGCACGGCCAGCTTCTCGTAGGGCCAATGGGCCTGGAAGCCGTGTGCCGCCATCTTCGGGCCGCCGATGCCGGAGGCCGTCAGATCAGGCCAGCGTGCGCGCATGCCACCCAGCAGCAAGCCCGCCAGCAGGTCGCCGGAGGTTTCGCCGGCCACCATGGCCACACGCGGACCGGTCGTCATGCCGCTCAACGCACGATGCCGCGCGAAGCGTCAGCCAGGAAGCCCAACATCATGTCGATGTCGGCGTCCGCCTCAGGCACTTGGCCACGCAAGGCTGCAATCTCGGCCTTGGAGGCCTCCAGGGTCAGGCCCTTGCGGTACAGCAGCTTGTACATCTGCTTGAGCGTGCTCAGACGCTCAGCCGAATAACCGCGGCGGCGAGGGCCTTCCTGGTGCACGTTCTGAGCCTGAGCCGGGTTGCCGGCTGCTTGCACGAAGGGCGGCAGGTCTTGCGACAGGCGGGTCTGGAAGCCCACCATGGCGAAATCACCGATGCGCACGAACTGGTGCACGCCGCTGATGCCACCGATCAAGGTGTGGTTGCCCACGGTCACGTGGCCAGCAAACTGCACGGAGTTGGCGATCACGTTGTCGTTGCCGATGACGCAGTCATGCGCCACATGCACATAAGCCATGATCCAGTTGTCGTCGCCAATCTGCGTGACGCCCTTGTCCTGCACCGTGCCGGTGTTGAAGGTCGTGAACTCGCGGATGGTGTTGCGGTCGCCGATGATCAGTTGGGTGGGTTCGCCCGCGTACTTCTTGTCCTGCGGGGCGGCCCCCAGTGAGGCGAACTGGAAGATGCGGTTGTCGCGCCCGATCGTGGTGTGGCCCTCGATCACGCAATGCGCGCCAACCGTGCTGCCTTCACCGATGCTGACATGGGGCCCAATGAGGGCGTAAGGGCCCACCGACACGGAATCGGCCAGCTTGGCCTGCGGGTCAACAAGGGCCGTTGGATGGATGCTTGCCATGACGGAATCAGGCCACCTTGCGCACAGTGCACATGATCTGCGCAGACACGGCGAGCTCCTCACCCACGAAGGCCTGGGCGTTGAACTTGTAGATGCCGGCCTTGTTGCGGTCCATCTGCACGTCCAGGATCAGCTGGTCGCCGGGCTCCACGGGGCGCTTGAAACGCGCACCATCGATGCCGACGAAGTAGTACACCGAGTTTTCATCGGCGCCCTCGCCCATCGCATCAAAAGCCAGCAAGGCAGCGGCCTGCGCCAGGGCTTCGAGCATCAGCACACCCGGCATCACCGGGCGCGTGGGGAAATGGCCCTGGAAGAACGGCTCGTTGATGGTCACGTTCTTCAAGGCGCGGATCCGCACGTTCTTTTCGATTTCCAGCACACGGTCCACCATCAGGAAGGGATAACGGTGGGGGAGCTTGTCGAGGATCTTGTGGATGTCCATCACGATTTGATCTGTTTCTCTAGGGTACGGATGCGATCACGCAGGGCATGGAGCTGGCGCAGCGTGGCCGCGTTCTTCTCCCAGGATGCGTTCTCGTCGAATGGGAAGACCCCGCTGTAGACGCCGGGCTTGTTGATGGAGCGCGAAATCAGCGTGCCGGAGGACACGTGCACATTGTCCGCCAGGGTCAGGTGCCCCAGGATCATGCCAGCGCCACCCACCGTGCAATGTGCACCGATGTGCGCGCTGCCGGCCACACCCACGCAGCCGGCCATGGCCGAATGCTCGCCGATGTGGACGTTGTGCGCGATCTGGACCAGGTTGTCGAGCTTGACGCCCTTTTCGATGACGGTGTCCTCGATGGCGCCACGGTCCACGCAGGTATTGGCGCCCAGTTCGACGTCGTCGCCAATGCGCACGGCACCGAGCTGCTCGATCTTTTCCCAGGTGCCCTTGTTGGGGGCGAAACCAAAACCATCTGCGCCAATGACCACGCCGCTGTGGAAGATGCAGCGCTGGCCGACCACACAGTCAAAACCCAGCGTGACATGGGCCGCCAGGCGCGTCTGTGCACCCACGCGGGCGCGCTCGCCGACCACGCAATGCGGGCCGATGATCACCTCATCACCAATCACGGCACCGGCCTCGATGATTGCCAGAGGGCCAATGCTCACGCCCTGCCCCAGTACGGCGCTGGGGTCCACCACCGCCGAGGGGTGCACGCCGGCCGCCGGGCGAGGCCGCACACGTTGCGCCCACCACTGCGTCAGGCGCGCAAAGTACAGATAGGGGTCGTCCGTGACGATCGCCGCGCCACGGGCCACGGCCTCGTCCTGCGCTGCGGCGCTCACGATGACGCACGCCGCCTTCGTCGTCAGCAACTGGCTGCGGTACTTCGGGTTGGAGAGGAAGGAAATCGCAGCGCCACGGTCCGTGTCAAGCGGGCCGATGTTCTGGATGACCGTCTCGCGGTCACCGTGCAACTCGCCGCCCAGCGCATCCACGAGCTGCCCCAGCGTGGTGGTCAGGCGGGGCGCGGCACGGTCAGCAGAAGAAATCGTGTCAGGCGCTGACGAGGAGCCGCTCACTTGCTCGATCCGCCATTCAAGGCCTTGATGACCTTGTCAGTGATGTCCACGCGCGGGCCGGCAAACACGGCTTCCTGAAGGATCAGGTCGAACTTTTCCTGGTCGAAAATCTGCTTGACGACGCGGTTGGCGCGGTCCAGCACGCTGGACAGCTCTTCGTTCTTGCGCTGGTTGAGGTCTTCCTGGAACTCGCGGCGCTTGCGCTGCAGTTCGCGGTCCTGGTCCACCAGGTCACGCTGGCGGCGTACGCGCTCGCCTTCACCCAGCGTCGGGGCATCCTTTTCGAAGCGATCGGACGCGCTCTTGAGACGGGACTCGGTCTCACCCAACTCCTTCTCGCGGCGGTTGAACTCCGCCTCGAGCTTGGTCTGCGCGGCTTTGGCCGGCACCGCGTCACGCAAGACGCGATCCAGGTTCACAAAACCGATCTTGAGTTCCTGACTGTGAACAGCCACCGCGCCCATGAGCATGGCGCTGGCGAGCAGTGTCTTGAGAATCGATTTCATGATCAGAATGCCGTGCCGATCTGGAACTGGAGTTTCTGGATTTTATCTTGATCGAGGTAGCGGAAGGGCTTGCCGTAGCTCAGCTTGAGCGGGCCGACCGGCGACACCCAGCTGATACCAACACCAGCCGATGCCCGGAAGTCCTTCCAGCGCACCGCTTCGTTTTCACCCCAGACGTTACCTGCATCCACATAACCGAACAAGCGCAGCGTGCGGTCGTTGCCCGCGCCGGGGAAGGGCACGTAAAGTTCGGTATTGAGGTTGATGCGCTTGTTGCCGCCCACGTAGGCGCCTTCGATGTCCACGGGGCCCAGCGAGCCTTGCTCGAAGCCACGCACCGTACCCAGACCGCCACCGGTGAAGTTCTTGAACACGGGATAGGGTTTACCAGAAAGGCCCGTGCCGTAGCCGAACTCGCTGTTGAAACCCAGCGTGTAGCGGTTGGTCAGCGGCAGGTATTGCTGGAACTGGTAGTCACTGCGCAGGTAGCGCGTATCACCCGCCACGCCCCACTCCAGGTTGACGCGCTGGTAGCGGCCGCTGGTGGGGGCAATGGTGCTGTCACGGGCGTCACGCGCCCAGCCCACGGTCAGGGGCACGGACAGGCTGCGCTCGCCAAAGATCTCGCGGTGCAGCTGGTAGCTCACGGGCAAGCCCGTGGTGCCATGGATCGCGGTCTGCTCGGCACCGGCGCCGAAGAACACCGTGTCGAACTCGGTGTAAGGCACACCAAAACGCACCGCGGCACCCGGGGTCACGATCTCGTAGTCACCACCTTGCGTGCTCAAGGGGCGCGAGGTGCGGTAGAACACGTCGTAGGAACGCGAGATGCCGTTGTCCGTGAAGTACGGGTCCACCGTGCTGACCACGATGGTGCGGTTGTACTTGCTGGTGTTGAGCTCCACCCCCAGGTAGTTGCCGGTACCAAACACGTTGTCCTGCTTGACCGATGCGGTCAGCGTGAACTTCTCGGCGCTGGAGAAGCCCGCGCCCAGCATCAGGTTGCCGGTGGGCTTTTCTTCCACCGTGAGGGTCAGGTCAACCTGGTCGGCCGTACCGGGCACCTCGGTGGTTTCGATGTTGACCTGCTTGAAGTAGCCCAGACGGTCCACGCGGTCGCGCGACAGCTTGATTTTCTGGCCGTCGTACCAGGCCGCTTCGAACTGGCGGAACTCGCGGCGGATCACTTCGTCACGTGTGCGGGAGTTGCCGGCCACATTGACGCGGCGCACGTAGACACGACGCTGCGGCTGCGCCACCAGCACGGCCACGGCCTGGCCCTTTTCGCGGTCCAGCTCGGGGCGGAAGTCCACCTTGGCAAAGGCATAGCCGAATGCGGCAAAGCGGTCTGTGAAGGCCTTGATGGTCGAGGCCACGTCCTCGGCGCGGTAGGCCTCGCCCGGCTTGATCGTGATCAGCTTGCGGAAGGTCTCTTCCTTGCCCAGGTAATCGCCATCGAGCTTGACGCCCGTGATCACGTAACGCGGCCCTTCGGTCACGTTGATCGCAATCGAGATGTCCTGCTTGTCAGGCGAGATCGCCACCTGGGTGGACTCGATCTTGAACTCCAGGTAACCACGGTTGAGGTAGTAGGCCTTGATGGACTCCAGGTCGGCATTGAGCTTGGAGCGGGCGTATTGGTCGGACTTGGTGTACCAGGTCAGGTAACCGCCCGTGGTCAGGTCCATCTGCGACAGCAAGGTGCCTTCCGAGAAAGCCTGGTTGCCCGTGATGCGGATGCTCTTGATCTTGGTGACTTCGCCTTCGGTCACGGTGAAGGTCACGTTCACGCGGTTGCGCTCGGCGGGCGTGATCGTGGTGACCACTTCGACGCCGTACAGGCTGCGCGTGAGGTACTGGCGCTTGAGCTCCTGCTCGGCGCGGTCGGCCAGCGCACGGTCGAAAGGCTGACCTTCGCCAATGCCGACGTCCTTCAGCGCCTTGACCAGGTTGTCCTTGTCGAACTCCTTGGTGCCCACGAACTCCACGCGGGAGATCACGGGGCGCTCTTCCACGACCACCACCACGATGTTGCCATCGATCTGGATGCGCACGTCCTTGAACAGGCCGGTGGCAAACAGGGAGCGCAAACCGGCAGCGCCCTTGTCGTCTGTATAGGTGTCACCCACCCGGAAAGGCAGGGAGGCAAACACGGTACCGGCATCGGCACGCTGAAGGCCTTCAACACGGATGTCCTTGAGCACGAAGGGCTCGACAGCCCATGCAGCCTGGAACAAGGAAGATGCCAGCAAGGCAGCGAGCAGGGTCGGCTTGAACCGGACAGCAGTCATGGAAGGAATTTGCATGCGGAGATAACTCAGTGCGCGCCCATCAGGCGTGCCAGGTCGTTGTAAAGGGCCAGTGACATCATCACCAGCATGATGGCGACGCCACCACGTTGTAGGCGCTCCAGCCAACGTTCAGAGACGGGCCGGCCCGTGACACCTTCGAAAAGATAATACATGAGGTGTCCACCATCGAGGACCGGCAGCGGCAGCAAATTGAGCACCCCCAGGCTGACGCTGACCAACGCGAGGAAGCCCACGTAGTAGGCCCAGCCCAGGCGCACGGACTGCCCCGCATAGTCGGCAATGGTCAGCGGCCCGCTCAGATTCTTCAAGGAAGCCTGCCCCACCAGCATCTTGCCCAGCATGTTCAGGCTCAGCACCGAAACATCCCAGGTCTTGACCAGGGCCCGCTGCATGCCATCCAGCAGGCCATAGCGCACAGTCACGGTGGCGGCCGGCCCACCAAGGGCGGCGTCGATGCGGGGCAACATCTGCCCCTCTACCTGCTTCATGATGGGCAACACGTGCAACTGCAGCACCTGCCCACCGCGCTCGATGCGCATGTCCATGGGCACGGACTGCCCCTTGTCCTGACTCTGGCGGATGATGCGCAGCAGATGCGAGACGTCGGTCGGCACCTGGCCGTTGACATCCAGCACGCGGTCCCCATTGCGCAGCCCAGCCTTCTGGGCGGCACCGCCATCGAGCACGGTGCGGATGATGGGCTCGCCATAAGGGCCTGTCAGACCGATGCGGCTCATCAACTCGCCATCGACCTCCGAGGCGCTGATCTGGCTCAGCTTGAGCCGCAAGATGCGCTCGCCGCCGTCTGGCTGATCAGCCTTGCCCTTGGATTGCACGCGCAAGACCAGATCCTGCCCCTTGAGCGCATGCTGGGTCAGGCGCCATTGCAGATCATTCATGGAACGCACGGCGTACCACTCGGTGGCATCGCCCCCATCGGCGCCGTCGGGCTTCAAGGCGATGATTTCGTCGCGCGACTGCAGGCCGGCTTGCGCGGCCAGGCTGTCAGCCTTGGGTTGCGCAAACCAGGGGCGCAACTCGGACACACCCGCCCAGTTCACACAGGCATACAGCAGCACCGCCAGCACGAGGTTGGCCAGCGGGCCGGCAGCCACCACAAACGCACGCTGCGGCAAGGGCTTGCGATTGAACGCGCGATGCAACTCGGCAGGGTCAACCGCGCCCTCGCGCTCGTCGAGCATCTTGACGTAGCCACCCAGCGGCAAGGCCGACACCACGAACTCGGTTTCACCACGCACGCGCGACCACAGCACGCGGCCAAAGCCCACCGAGAAACGCAACACCTTGACATCGCACGCCACGGCGGCCCGGTAATGCCCATACTCATGGATGACCACCAGTACCCCGATGGTCAAGATGAACGCCAGCACGGTGATCAGCATCGCCCTACTCCTTGGAACACGGCCTTTGAGGCACCCGATGTGGTGGGCCGCTGCACGATCAGCGTGCCAGGCCCGTCACCACCGACTCTGCCACACGGCGAGCCTGCCCATCCAGTGACAACAAGCCTTCAACCGACTCGACCGCGCCAGATGGCACGACACAATCAGACAAGGCCTGCACATTCACGTGGTGGATCTGATCAAAACGGATGCGGCGATTCAGGAAGGCGTCCACCGCCACCTCGTTGGCCGCATTGAGCACGCAGGTGCTGCCAGGCGCCGCACGCAAGGTCTGCCAGGCCAGTTGCAGCCCGGGGTAGCGGGCGGCGTCGGGCTGGTCGAACGTCAAGGCGCCAAGCTGGCTGAAATCCAGCATCTCGGCACCCGACTCGATGCGCTGCGGCCAGGACAGACCGTAGGCAATGGGTACGCGCATGTCGGGCGTGCCCAGCTGAGCCAGCACGGAACGGTCACGGCACACCACCATGGAATGAATGATGCTTTGCGGGTGCAAGACCACGCGGATCTGATCGGGCGTCAGGTTGAACAGCCAGCGTGCCTCAATCACTTCCAGCGCCTTGTTCATCATGGTCGCCGAATCCACCGAAATCTTGCGGCCCATGACCCAGTTCGGGTGCGCACAGGCTTGATCAGGCGTGATGTCTGCAAACGTGGCTGGATCACGCTGACGGAAGGGCCCGCCCGATGCGGTCAGCACGATGTGGTCAATGCGTGAAGCCCAGCTAGCCGGGTCTTCAGGCAGGCACTGGAAAATGGCCGAATGCTCGCTGTCAATCGGCAGCAGCGTGGCGCCACCATCCTTGACGGCCTGCATGAACAGGCCACCGCCCACCACCAGGGCTTCCTTGTTGGCCAGCAAGAGGCGCTTGCCCGCGCGGGCCGCAGCCAGACAGGGCGCCAGCCCGGCCGCCCCCACGATCGCGCCCATCACCACATCCACATCGGGATGCGAGGCGATGTCGCACAGCGCCTGCTCGCCACTGAGCACCTCGGTGCGCAGACCGGCAGCACGCACCTTGTCCCGCAACTGCGCCGCCACGGCCTCGGACGGCATCACCGCAAACTTCGGCTGATGCTGGGCACACTGTGCCAGCAACTCGTCCACGCGAGACGCGCCGCTCAGCGCCCAGACCTCGAAACGCTCAGGGTGGCGCGCGGCCACATCGAGCGTGTTGGTCCCGATGGAGCCTGTGGCACCGAGGATGCACAGGCGTTGAGGGCGGGTAGAAGTGTGGTCAACCATGGCACAAGGTCATCAAAGCCAGCGACAAAGGCAGCACTGGCAGCAAGGCGTCGATGCGATCGAGCACCCCGCCATGGCCAGGCAGCAACTGGCTGCTGTCCTTGGCACCGGCCTGGCGCTTGATCAGGGACTCGAACAAATCCCCCACCACGCTCATGGCAGCCAGAAAGGCCAGCGCCGCCAGCATACCGACGGGGCCCAGCCCCATCAACAAGCGGCTGTAAAGACTGGGGGCATCCACCCCGACATTGCGGTCAATCCAGATCCAGATGGCCGACAGGAGCGCAACGGCCAGCATGCCTGACCAGACGCCCTCCCAGCTCTTGCCAGGGCTGATGGACGGCGCCAGCTTGTTCTTGCCGAAAGTACGGCCGCCAAAGTAGGCGCCGATGTCTGCAGCCCAGACCAGGCAGAACACCGACAGCAGGTAGTTCAGGCCCTGAGCCTTGCTTTCAACCAAGGCCAACCAGGCCAGGACCAGCAGGGCCAGGCCAAGCAATCTGCGCAGGAGTTGGGGGGATTGCTTCCAGTGCGCCGTACCAAAGCGCAACACGGCGGCACCGCCCAGCACCCAGATCAGCAAAGCCGCCAGCCAGATGATGGCCGGCGTGGCAAAACCCACCAGCGGGTGCCCCCAGCCGTGCACATGCCCCAGAGAGTCAGACACGGGGGCCTGCGACGCGCCCCACACGGACAAGCCCAGATACCGGGCTACGAAAAGACAAGAGCCCGCCACAGCCGCGCCCATGATCACCGCGCGCGCGCCAGGCGCCTCGTTCAGACGCGACCACTCCCAGCCCGCGGCGGAGATGAACACCAAGGTCAGGATGGCGAATGGCCAGGCCGCCTGCGCTGCCAATGTCGGCAACAGGATGGCCACCAGAATCAGGGCCGTGATGACACGTTGCTTGAGCATCCGTCAGGCTCCTTCAAGCGAAGGCGTCGGCTTCGCCGTCACCAGAGCCGCCACTACCGATCGCCCCCTCGCCTTCGCCAGACGCACCCACGTCACCGAAACGACGTTCGCGCTGGACATAGCTGGCGATGGCCTTGTCCAGCTCCTTCGCGTCGAAGTCGGGCCACAGGCAGTCGGTGAAATACAGCTCGGCGTACGCACTCTGCCACAGCAGGAAGTTGGACAGGCGCACCTCACCGCCGGTGCGGACGAACAGATCCGGGTCCGGCGCGTAATTCATGGCCATGTAGCGCGACAACGTGGCTTCATCCATCTGATCGGCCGACACGCCTGCACGCATCGCCTGGCGGGTAGCCTGGACGATGTCCCAACGGCCACCGTAGTTGAAGGCCACCGTCAGGATCAGACGGCTGTTGTCCACCGTCGAGGCCTGGGCTTCCAGCAAGGCATTGCGCACTTTCTCGGAAACATTGGCCAGGTCGCCCACGACGCGAAGGCGCACGCCGTCTGCCTTAAGCTTGAGCAGGTGCTTGGACAGCGCGACCAGCAACAGACTCATCAAACCCGAGACCTCTTCTTCCGGGCGCTTCCAATTCTCGGACGAGAAGGCAAACACCGTCAGGAAACCGACGTGACGGTCAGCCGCCGCCTGCACCACCTTGAGCAGCGCGTCCACCCCGGCCTTGTGGCCAACGCCCCGCGGCATGAAGCGTTTGCGCGCCCAACGCCCATTGCCGTCCATGACGATGGCAACGTGACGAGGAACCGGATCAACAGCGGGAGACTTGGCCATCAGCGCAACAAAGGTGAGAGGGTGCACCGCGCCCACAACAAGGCGCGCCAGAAACACAGCGAGGCGGCAAAGCCGCCTCAGACTGCGTCGCGATTATGACAAAGCGAAAGGCTTAAACGGCCAGCACTTCGGCTTCTTTGCCTGCCACCAGCTTGTCGATCTCGGAGATCGTCTTGTCGGTGAGCTTCTGAACGTCGTCTTGCGAACGGCGGTCTTCGTCTTCGGTGATTTCCTTGTCCTTGAGCATCCGCTTGGCTTGCTCATTGGCATCGCGACGCACATTGCGAACCGAGACCTTGGCATCTTCGCCGGCGTTCTTGACCACTTTGGTCAACTCCTTGCGTCGCTCTTCGGTCAGCGGCGGCATCGGCACGCGGATCAGGTCACCTTGCGTGGAGGGGTTCAGACCCAGATCCGATTCGCGGATCGCCTTTTCAATCTTGGCGCCCATGCCCTTTTCCCAAGGCTGAACGCTGATGGTGCGGGCGTCCAGCAAGGACACGTTGGCCACCTGGCTGATGGGCACGGGCGAGCCGTAGTAATCGACCTGCACCTGATCCAGAATGCCTGGGTGAGCACGACCAGTACGGATCTTGGCCAGCTCGCTCTTGAACGACTCGATGGACTTGAGCATTTTCTGCTCAGCGCTTTTCTTGATATCTGCGATGCTCATAAAGAAACTCCGTGCGAATGTTTTACAACCCGACAAACGCGTGAGAGGGATAACTGAACAATAAAACGACGGGCGACGACCCTGTCAAACGTGAACCAAAGTGCCTTCGTCTTCACCCAGCACCACGCGCTTGAGCGCACCGGGCTTGAAGATCGAGAACACCTTCAGGGGCAGATTCTGATCGCGGCACAGCGCAAAGGCGGTCGCATCCAGCACCTGCAAATTCTTGATCAAGGCCTCATCAAACGTGATGCTGCCATAACGCGTGGCCAGGGGATCCTTCTTGGGGTCAGCAGAGTACACGCCATCGACCTTGGTGGCCTTGAGCATGATCTCCGCGCCGATCTCGGCACCACGCAGGGCGGCGGCCGTGTCGGTGGTGAAGAAGGGGTTGCCGGTACCGGCCGCAAACACCACGACCTTACCCTCTTCGAGGTACTGCAAGGCCTTGGGGCGCACATAAGGCTCGACCACCTGGTCGATGCTGATGGCCGACATGACGCGTGCCGTCATGCCTTCCTGGCGCATGGTGTCAGCCAGCGCCAGCGAGTTCATCACGGTGGCCAGCATGCCCATGTAGTCAGCCGTGGCGCGGTCCATGCCGACCGAACCACCCGCCACGCCGCGGAAGATGTTGCCGCCGCCGATCACCACCGCCACCTGGGTGCCCAGGGCGGTGACCTCTTGGATTTCCTTGACCATGCGGACGATGGTCGCGCGGTTGATGCCATAGGCATCATCACCCATGAGGGCTTCACCAGAAAGTTTCAAGAGGATGCGCTTGTAGGCGGGCATTCGGACGTCCTTGTTTGATGACTTGCGGCAAGTTCAAAGGTTATCGCAACTTTGAACTCACCCAGACCTGAGGTCTTTGAAAGACTGATCGCGCGATGGTTCCACCAACCGGCGACCTTTGTTTTGTAAAGCCTCTGCCGCATGGGGCAGAGCAAAGCCGCATAGCACAAGGGGGCCAGAAGCCCCCTTGTTTTGCGTCGGGTTACTGACCCTTGGCAGCGGCCAGCGTGGCCGCCACTTCAGCAGCAAAATCTTCCTGCTTCTTCTCGATGCCTTCACCCACGGTGAACATCGTGAAGCCCTTGACGACGGTGTTGGCCGACTTCAGGTAAGCCTCGACGGTTTGCTTGCCGTCAGCAGCCTTCACGAAGACCTGGTTGAACAGGGAGACTTCCTTGAGGTACTTCTGAACAGCGCCTTCGATCATCTTGGCAGCGATGTCAGCGGGCTTGCCGGACTCGGCAGCCTTGGCCGTGGCCACGCTGCGTTCGATGTCGATCAGCGCGGCAGGCACGTCCGACGACGACAGCGACACAGGCTTCATGGCAGCGATGTGCATGGCCACGTCCTTGGCAGCCACGTCGCTACCAGTGAACTCGACGACCACGCCGATGCGCGAACCGTGCAGGTAAGCGGCCAGCTGGTTGTCACCGCTGAAACGCTTGAAGCGACGGATGGTCATGTTCTCGCCGATCTTGCCGATCAGCGCGGAACGGGTGGCTTCCACGGTCGAGCCGTTCAGATCCAGTGCCGACAGGGCAGCCACGTCGGCGGGGTTCTTCTTGGCGATCAGCTCGGCCACAGCCTTGCCGAAGCCCAGGAAGTCGTCGTTCTTCGAGACGAAGTCGGTTTCGCAGTTGATTTCGACCAGGGCGCCGGTCGAGCCATCGATGTAGGACGACACAATGCCTTCAGCGGTCACGCGAGCGGCGGCCTTGGAGGCCTTGCTGCCCAGCTTGACGCGCAGGATCTCTTCAGCCTTGGCGAAGTCGCCATCGGCCTCGGTCAGAGCCTTCTTGCACTCCATCATGGGAGCGTCGGTCTTGGCGCGCAGTTCGGCGACCATGCTGGCGGTAATAGCAGCCATTTGCTTTCTCCGTTTGATTCAGGTGCGGTGTCATCACCGCATCACAAGGAAATCTGTTTGAAAAAAAGGGGCTGATCGTCAGCCCCTTCTTGTTGAGTCAAGGCAGCTTAAGCAGCTTCGTTGACTTCCACGAACTCGTCGTCGCCACCAGCGGCAGCGGCAACCACTTCGTTCACGGCGTTGGCCTTGCCTTCCAGCACGGCGTCAGCCACGGCCTTGGCGTACAGCGCCACAGCCTTGGAGGAGTCGTCGTTACCGGGGATGACGTAGTCGATGCCTTCGGGCGAGTGGTTGGTGTCAACCACGCCAATCACGGGGATGCCCAGCTTCTTGGCTTCGGCGATGGCGATCTTGTGGTAACCGACGTCGATCACGAACAGGGCGTCAGGCAACGCGTTCATGTCCTGAATGCCGCCGATGTCCTTTTCCAGCTTGGCCAGTTCGCGTTGGAACAGCAAGCCTTCCTTCTTCTTCAGGTTGTCCAGGCCGGCTTCGACTTGAACCTGCATGTCCTTGAGCTTCTTCAGCGAACCCTTGACGGTCTTGAAGTTGGTCAGCATGCCGCCCAGCCAGCGCTGGTTCACGAAAGGCACGCCAGCGCGCTCAGCTTCCAGAGCGATGGTGTCACGGGCTTGACGCTTCGTGCCGATCATCATCACGGTGCCGCGGCGAGCCGACAGCTGCTTGATGAACTTCAGTGCATCCTCGAACGCAGGCTGCGTCTTCTCGAGGTTGATGATGTGGATTTTGTTGCGATGGCCGAAGATATACGGGGCCATCTTGGGGTTCCAGAAGCGGGTTTGGTGACCGAAGTGGACACCGGCTTCCAGCATTTCGCGCATGGATACGGACATGGAATGCTCCAGAGGTTGGTTCTAGAAGCCGCCAGCGATCTCAGGGGGTGGTACAGGCCAGAAACTGACCTTGAACCCCGCTGCGACACCTTGGGAATTGACGGCTTCGCGAGTAATTTGCCCAAACCATTTCGGGCAAACTCTGGCATTCTAGCATGAAACTCAGCGCTTGCCCTTGCCGCTCTTTCGGCTGACCGCTTTCTTGCCCGCCGTCTTGGCCGCACGCCCCGAACCACCAGAGCGAGGCGCCGGCGCCTCGGGCTGAGGGCCGTGCGCCCTGCCCTTGACCGCCGCCTTGCCGCCCTTGCCTGCCGATTTACCGGCCCGCTTGGTTTCGCGGTCGGCCTCCTGAATGTCAGCCAGCTCATCCTGCGCGGACACATCACCAGCCCAGGGCGCATCCCCGCCACGCCCCCTGCGGCGCGCGTTGGCCGGCGCACTGACAGGGCGCAACTCGGCCCCCTCCCTCACCATGCGGAAATCGATCTTGCGGGTATCCAGGTCGACACGACTCACCTGCACACGCACACGGGCCCCGATGCTGTAGCGCACACCTGTGCGCTCGCCGCGCAGCTCCTGGCGCGCTTCGTCAAACCGGTAATACTCGCCACCCAGCTCGGTGATGTGGATCAGCCCCTCGACATAAAGGCCGTCGAGCTGCACAAACAGGCCGAAACTGGTGGCGGCTGTCACCGTGCCACCGTACTCCTCGCCCAGGCGCTCGCGCATGAACATGCACTTGAGCCACGCTTCCACGTCGCGTGAAGCCTCGTCCGCGCGGCGCTCGTTGGCACTGCAATGGATGCCCACGGTCTCCCAGGCCACCAACTCCTCGGGCGGCAGCTTGATGCGAGCCGCTGCCTTGGTGGGCGCGGCGGGCAAGCCCTTGGCGGGCGCCCCTGGCTTGCCACCAGGCTTGCGCTTCACGTTGCCGACCGACGACACCACGCCGGGCGGCACCTTCAAGCCATAACGACCACTGCCCAGCAAGGCCTTGATCACGCGGTGCACCAGCAAGTCCGGATAACGACGGATCGGGCTGGTGAAGTGCGTGTAGGCCTCATAAGCCAGACCGAAGTGGCCGCTGTTGACCGGCGTGTACATGGCCTGCTGCATAGAGCGCAACAGCATGGTGTGGATTTGCGTGGCGTCCGGGCGGTCCTTGGTGGCTTGCGCAATCGCCTGGAAATCACCGGGCGTGGGCTCCTCACCCAGGCTCAAGCCCAGGCCCAGCGCCTTCAGGTAGTTCTTGAGCAAGGCGCGCTTTTCGGGTGTTGGCCCTTCGTGTACACGGAACAAGGACGGATGCTTGGCGCGCGAAATGAAATCCGCCGAGCACACATTGGCCGCGAGCATGGCCTCTTCGATCAGGCGGTGGGCCTCGGTGCGCACACGCGGCACGATCTTGGCAATGCGGCCATTGTCGTCGCACACGATCTGCGTTTCAGTGGTGTCGAAATCCACCGCACCACGGCTGGAGCGCGACTTCAGCAGCGCACGGTATACCTCGTACAAGTGCAACAGATGCGGCACCAGCTCGCCACGCTTTTGCGCCTCGGGGCCACGCGTGTTGCCCAGGATCGCCGCCACTTCGGTATAGGTGAAGCGCGCATGCGAATTGATCACCGCGGGATAGAACTGGTAGGCATGTACCTCGCCTTCCTGCGTGACCAGCATGTCGCACACCATCGACAGACGCTCAACCTCAGGGTTCAGCGAGCACAAGCCATTGGAGAGCTTCTCCGGCAGCATCGGGATGACGCGACGAGGAAAGTACACCGAGGTCGCGCGCTCGTAGGCATCGCGGTCCAGCGGATCACCCGGCTTCACGTAGTGGCTCACATCGGCAATGGCCACCAGCAAGCGCCACCCATTGGGCGACTTGGACCGCCCGATCGTGGCGGGCTGGCAGTACACCGCGTCGTCAAAGTCGCGCGCATCTTCACCGTCAATGGTGACCAGCGGCACATCACTCAGGTCAATGCGCCCTTTCTTGTCGGCCGCACGCAGCTTCTCGGGTAGCTTGGCAGCCTGTGCCAGCGTGTCGTCGTTGAAGCGATGCGGCACTTCGTATTTGCGCACCGCGATCTCGATTTCCATGCCGGGATCGTCAATGCCGCCCAGCACCTCGGTGACACGGCCCACAGGCTGCGCATTGAGCGATGGCGCCTCTGTTAGCTCGACGGCCACCACCTGCCCCGGCTCGGCATTGGCCGTGGCCTTGGCAGGGATCAGGATGTCGCGGCCAAAACGCCTGTCTTCAGGCGCCACCAGCCAGGCCCCGCCTTCGTTCAGCAAGCGGCCAATGATCGGCGTCTTGCGGCGCTCGACGATTTCAAGGACCAAGCCCTCGGGGCGCCCTTTGCGGTCAAAGCGCACGACGCGAACCTTGACCCGATCGCGGTGCATGACCGAGCGCATTTCCTGAGGCGAAAGGTAGATGCTCGCATCACCTTCATCAGGTTGAACGAAGCCGTGTCCATCACGGTGGCCCTGTACGGTGCCAATGACTTCGCTCATGAGGTTCACAAAATTTTGAGAGGGTGTTGTCATAGTCATCATTTTGATGCTAGAATTGAATTCTTCGCTGATGACTGAGGCACATATTTCAAAGTGTGCAAACAGTCAGAAGCTAAAAAAGTACCTGCCCAGGTGGCGGAATTGGTAGACGCACTAGTTTCAGGTACTAGCGGGTAACTCCGTGGAGGTTCGAGTCCTCTCCTGGGCACCAATTGAAAAGCCGCTTCGATCTCTGCATCGAAGCGGCTTTTTCTTTGCCTGATGCAGAGCGGGGTGCGACGCGAGGTTCCAGCCATGACTTCAATCTCGCATGTCGCCCATACAGCACCTCGCTTCCAAAGCGTTGGGCCGCCGCGATTGCGCCACGTATCTGGCGCATGCCATGAAATTAAAAAGCTGGTAATCATCAAATCTGCAAATGCCAAGCCAGCGTACACCGTTTCTCCGGCTGCAACACGGCGTGTGGCACTTGTCGCACACCACAACGAAGATAAGCACACGGGCTCAACGCGCCAATGAAGTCGGCAAAGCATCTGAGCCCGGCTTTTTGATGCGATCGAGCCACAAATCCTGAAAACAGAAAAAGTCATGCTATAGTCGTGGTCTCGATGACGCGCTGGCAACAACGCTGATTCAAAAAAGTACCTGCCCAGGTGGCGGAATTGGTAGACGCACTAGTTTCAGGTACTAGCGGGTAACTCCGTGGAGGTTCGAGTCCTCTCCTGGGCACCAATTGAAAAGCCGCTTCGATTCTGTATCGAAGCGGCTTTTTCATTTGCACAAACCAAACTGCCCCAAGCTCACCCGCCATATCAAGCCTGAGAAACAGGCATGAAAAAAGCAGCCCGCAGGCTGCTTCAATGCTTGGCTGGCAATGCGGCCAACTCAGACCTTGTAGCGCTTCATCAGCGCTTCAGGCCGCAGGGTATCGTAGTCTTCAAAGGGCTGATGAATCCAGGGGCTGGTCGGCAAGGTCTCGACGTAGTAATCAGGCGTGTAGCTGGACACCCCCTTCACCCAGATCACCGCCGAACGCAACTCGGTGATGGCTGGCATGCTGCGCAGGCGATCCACCACGGCGCGCAAGGTCACACCCGAGTCAGCCAGGTCATCCACCAGCAGCACACGGCCAGCCAACTCGCCCTTGGGCATGGTGATGTACTTGGCCATGTCCAGGCGGCCTTGCAGTGTGCCGCCATCGTCACGGTAGGAACTGGTCGACATGATGCCCAGCGGGCGATCAAAGATGCGCGACAGCACATCACCAGGGCGCATCCCGCCACGAGCCAGACACAGGATCTGATCGAACTGCCAACCCGAGGTGTGCACCTTCAAGGCCAGACGCTCCGTCAACTGGTGGTACTCCTCCCAGGAGACATACAGATGCTTGCCGTCGTCAGTGAGCATGAGAACTTCCTTCTTGCTGGATTGCGATGGTTTGAGCGTAAGACCTGCCGGCGTCAACTGAATCAACCTTTGTAAGGGTGACGCAGCAAGATCGTGTGATCACGATCAGGGCCGGTGGACACCATGTCGATGGGCGCGCCGATGAAGGCCTGCACGCGCTCCAGATAGGCGCGCGCATTGGCTGGCAGCTTGTCCCACTCGGTGATGCCGAAGGTGGTGCCTTCCCAGCCCGGGAAGGTTTCATAGATCGGTTCACAGGCCACGATCTCGTCCGCGTCCAGCGGCAGGATGTCCACGCGCTGGCCATTGAGCATGTAGCCCGTGCAGACGTTGATTTCCTTGAGGCCGTCCAGCACGTCCAGCTTGGTGATGCACAGGCCCGAGATGCCGTTGATCAGCACCGAGCGCTTGAGCGCTGCAGCGTCCAGCCAGCCGCAGCGACGGGCGCGGCCAGTCACAGTGCCACGTTCTTGCCCAACGGTGGACAGGTGGTAGCCCACCGTGTCGGGCGTCTCCCAATCCAGCTCGGTCGGGAAGGGGCCGCTGCCAACACGTGTGGTGTAGGCCTTGGTGATGCCCAGGATGTAGTGCAGCTTGTCTGGACCCACGCCCGAACCGGCGGCGGCATTGCCGGCCACGCAGTTGCTGGATGTCACGTAGGGGTAGGTGCCGTGGTCGATGTCCAGCAACGTGCCTTGTGCGCCTTCGAACAGCACGCTGCCGCCAGCCACGTTGTGGGCATGGATGCGCACACCGACATCAGCCAGCATGGGCAGGATCTGCTTGGCAGCCTTCATGGCCTCGTCGTAGATGGGCTGGAACGCCAGCGCTTCGGACTTGAGGTAGCCCTGGAGCGCGAAGTTGTGCAACTCCAGCAACTCCTTGAGCTTGGCTGCAAAGCGCTCGGGGTGCTTGAGGTCCTGCACGCGCAGTGCACGGCGCGCCACCTTGTCTTCATAAGCCGGGCCAATGCCCTTGCCCGTGGTGCCGATCTTGCCGCTGCCGCTGGTTTCACGCAGCGCTTCGCGGGCCTTGTCGACCTGCACGTGGAAAGGCAGGATCAAGGGGCAGGATTCGCTGATGAACAGGCGCGAACGCACGTTCAGGCCAGCGGCCTCCAGGCGCTCAATCTCGGACAGCAGGTGGGTGGGGTCCACCACCACACCGTTGCCGATGTAGCAGGCCACACCGTCGCGCATGATGCCCGAGGGGATCAGTTGCAAGGCGGTTTTCTTGCCGTTGATGACCAGCGTGTGGCCGGCGTTGTGCCCACCCTGGAAGCGAACCACCGCCGCAGCGTGGTCAGTCAGCCAGTCGACGACTTTGCCTTTGCCCTCGTCACCCCATTGGGTGCCGACGACCACGACGTTACGAGCGGAAGCGGTGCCGGGACGAGCCGACGCGGAAGTGCTTTGCATGGCGGATTCCTGTTTCGCAGAAAAAGGTCGGGGCGCGCTTAAAGCGCGCGCACCGACCAGCGTCCATCGACCAGCGCGAGTTCGCGATCGCAGTCGAATTCCTGGACGTCGTGTTCATGTCCGGGCAGCACGCACACCACAGTGTGGCCCTGCCCTCTCAGTGCGCGCACGGCCTCGCGCAAGGCTGGGTCTTCACCCCATGGTGCACGCACGGCCGAACGCACAGCCAGCCCCTTGAGGCCAGCCAGCAGATCAGCCAGGATCTTCAGGTCAAGACTGAAGCCCACGGCGGGACGGCGACGGCCGAAGACCGCCCCCACCTCGTCGTAGCGACCACCACGCACCAAGGCATCGGCATGCCCCTTGGCGTAGATGGCGAAACGGGTGCCGCTGTAATAGGCGTACCCGCTCAGATCAGACAGGTCAAAGCCCACGGTCACATTGGGCTGGGCTTGACGCAATTGCGTGGCCAGCCAGGCCAGATCGTTCAGCGCGGCATCAACGAGCGCATGACTGGGCAGCACCTTGCGCGCCTCGGTGAGCACATCTTCGCTGCCAAACAGGCTGGTCAGACGCACCAGCACGTCGCCGGCCGATGGCACGGTCGCCAGCGCCCCCTGGGCAGCCAGTTCACGCAGCGTGCCGACGTCCTTGGTCGTCAGGGCGGCGATCAGCACGTTGTGCGTGGCGGCATCCAGCGCGGGCACACCCAGCCCTGCCAGCACGCCATTGACCAGACGCACATCAGCCAGGTCGATCACCAGGCCAGCCAGGCCCGTCGCCTGCAAGCCTTCCAGCGCCAGTTCGGTGGCTTCCAGGTCGGCTTCCAGGCCGGCATGGCCATAGATCTCGGCGCCCAGTTGCAGGGGCTCGCGGCTGGCATGAGGGCTGGCCGGACGCGTGTGCAGCACGGGGCCGCAATAGCACAGCCGGGTCACGCCGTCGCGGTTGAGCAGATGCGCGTCAATGCGGGCGACCTGGGGCGTGGCATCGGCGCGCACACCCAGGGTCCGGCCACTGAGTTGGTCAACCAGCTTGAAGGTTTTGAGGTCCAGGGCATGGCCGGTGCCAGACAGCAGCGACTCGATGTGCTCGAGCAACGGCGGCATGACCAGCTCATAGCCGTAGCTGCGGGCCGCATCCAGCCAGACGCGGCGCAACTCTTCCACGCGACGTGCCTGCGCAGGCAAAACGTCAGCAATGTGCTCTGGCAACAGCCAAGCAGACGACATAAGAAAACGTGTGGGGGTTAAAAACGAGATTCTACAGGGGGAAGACGTCGGTTTCACAAACCGGAGGGATCTTCCCCGTGAACCAAGGCTCGCAGAGCCCGGCAAAAGGGCTCAATCACCCATCTGGATGAGCCAGAGCATGATCAGCCCGGCCACCATACTGATCAGCCCGATGGTCCGCACCTGCTGGTCACTCAGACGCAGCAATTGCTCGAACATGCGACGCCAACCAGCTGGGTTGATCGCCGGCATCAGGCCTTCCAGCACCAGCAGCAAGGCCAGCGCGATCCAGATCGCATCGGACATGAGCGCGCTCGGCGATCGGGCTGCTTACTTGCGGGCAGGCGCTGCGCTTGCGGTGCCGCTGCCGCGCATGGCCTTGAAGAAATCGCTGCTGGGGTCCAACACCATCACATCCGTCTTGCTGCGGAAAGTCGAGCGATAAGCCTCCAGGCTGCGGTAGAACTGCGCAAATTGCGGGTCCTTGCCGAAAGCATCGGCATAGATGGCAGAAGCCTTGGCGTCACCATCACCCTTGATCTTTTGCGCATCGCGGTAAGCCTCGGCCACGATGATTTCGCGCTGGCGATCGGCGTCAGCACGGATCTTTTCACCCTCGGCACCACCGGTCGAGCGCAACTCGTTGGCAGCACGCTTGCGCTCGGACTCCATCCGGCGGTAAACCGAATCGGTGATGTTGGCGGCGAAGTCCACGCGCTTGATGCGCACGTCCACCACCTCGATGCCGAAAGACTTGGCATCATCGGCCAGGCGCTTGACCACGGCCTGCATGACCTTCTCGCGCTCGGACGAGAGCATGTTGGCCACGGTGCGCTTGGTCACCTCTTCGTTGAGGGCGGCCTGCACGATGGGCGACAGGCGGTTCTCGGCATTGCGCAGGTCCACGCCGTTGTTGCGGATGAACTGCTTGGGCTCGACGATGCGCCACTTGACCAGCCAGTCAATGACCAGGCTCTTTTTCTCGGCCGTGAAGATGGGACGCGATTCGGTGCTGTCCAGGGTCTGGATCCGGCGATCCAGGAAAACCACGTTTTGCAAGGGCGCCGGCAGCTTCATCTTGAGCCCAGGCTCACTGATCACTGCCTTGATTTCGCCCAGCGCGTAAACAACCGCAAACTGCCGCTGATCGACCACGAACAGGGTCGATGCCGCGATGATGATGGCCAGCACGAAGCCGCCAAGGATGATGCCAAATCGGTTCATTGTCAGATTCCTTGCCTGTCCTTGCTGCGCGGCTCAACGAGCGTCACGGTCACGGCTGCGCAGGCCGTCCCGCGAGCGGACGTCCTGATTGACCGCAGCGGCGCTAGACGATGCAGGTGCGTCGGCACCGGCGCTGCTATTGCCTTGCGTGGCTGCAGGCACCGGGGTCACAGGCACAGCCCCACCCGGGGAAGACAATTGCATGATCTTGTCCAGCGGCAGATACAGCAGGTTGGAGCCCTGGCGGGAGTCCACCATCACCTTGGTGACGTTGCTGTAGACCTGCTGCATGGTGTCGATGTAGAGGCGATCGCGGGTCACGCCGGGGGCCTTCTGGTACTCGGCCAGCACGGACTTGAAGCGTTGGGCATCACCCTCTGCCTGAGCCACCACGCGGGCCGCATAACCAGCGGCTTCCTCACGCAGACGTGCCGCCGTGCCCTGCGCCTTGGGGATCACGTCGTTGGCGTAGGCCTGGCCTTCGTTCTTGAGGCGCTCGCGATCCGCGCCGGCCTTGAATGCATCGTCAAACGCAGTCTGCACCTGCTCGGGCGCTTGCACGCTTTGCACGTTGACGGTGACGACGGTGACACCTGCCTTGAGCTTGTTGACCTGGTTCTGGATCGATTTGACCAGCTCGGCGGCGATGGCGTCACGCTGCTCGTAGAGCACGGAATCCATGGTGCTGTTGCCGACGATCTCGCGCACGGCCGATTCGGCGGCCTGCAGCACGGCTTCGTCGGAATTGCGGTTCTCGAACAGGTACTGACGGGCGTCAGACAGACGGTATTGCACCGTGAAGCGGATGTCGACGATGTTCTCGTCGCGTGTCAGCATGGACGAGTCACGCAGCCCTGTTGCCTGCATCACCGAATTGCTGCCCACGTCGATGGAGCGCAACTGGGTCAGGTTGACCACTTCATGGCTCTGGATGGGGAAAGGGGCGCGCCACTGGAAACCGGCATCGACCTTGTGGCTGTAGCTACCAAAGGTCATGATCACGGCCTGCTGGCCTTCCTGGACAATGAAGAAGCCACTGCCCAGCCAGATCACGGCCACCAGCCCCAGCACCAGGCCGATGCCGATGCCCGCACCGGTCGGGTCGGGGGTCATGCTGCCGCCCGGGCCATTGTCGCCACCGCCGTTGCGGCCAGCAAAAATGTTGCTGAGCTTGCGGTTGAGGTCGCGCCACAGCTCGTCCAGATCGGGCGGGCCGTCATTGCGCTCGCTCATCATGCCTTGCGGTTTGGCAAGCCCGGGCATGGCCTGACGCACAGCCTGCGCCACCAACCAGCCAGCCCGACGGGCCATGCCCAGGGCACAACCGGCCACGAGCCAGGCTGCCTGAGGCACGGCACTCATCACCCAGGTACGACCTTGTTCAGGCTGAGCGCCTGTTTCCAGGGATTGCATGTTCATGTTCGGACTGTCGGAAAGTCAGGGCGCTCCGGGCTGGGCGCCTCTGCATCGATGGGATTGTGCATGCCGAAACGGGGATCCGACGGCAGATTCTCATTGGGAGCATCACCAAGACCGTGCAAGGCCGCCTCGGCGAGTACCGCGCGCAACACATCCAGGCCCTCACCCTTGAGGGCGCTGACGAAGACGCGCACACAGCGGCGGCCGGAGGGCAACTCGTAAAGGTCGCGCTCGTGACGGGGTTGCTGATGCTCGGGCAGACAATCGCTCTTGTTGAACACCAGCACCTGGGGCAGTTGCCCGGCACCGATGCTATCGAGCACGCGCAGCACCTCGTCGACCTGCTCGTGCAGCACCGGGCTGGCCGCGTCGACCACGTGCAGCAGCAAATCGGCCTCGGCCGCCTCTTGCAAGGTGGCCTCGAAGGACTCCACCAGCGAGTGAGGCAGGTCGCGGATGAAACCAACCGTGTCGGACAGCGTCACGCTGCGTTGCGCCTCGGCCAGGAACAACTGCCGTGTGGTGGTGTCCAGCGTGGCAAAAAGTTGGTTGGCGGCATAGGTGCCGGCCTTGGTCAAGGCGTTGAACAAGGTGGACTTGCCCGCGTTGGTGTAACCCACCAGCGAGACACGGAAGGTGCCTGTGCGCTCGCGGGAACGGCGCTGGGTGTTGCGCTGCCGCTTGACCTTGACCAGGCTCTCTTTGAGCGACTTGATCTTGGACTCGATCATCCGGCGATCCAGCTCGAGCTGGGTTTCACCGGGGCCACCGCGGTGCCCCACGCCGCCGCGCTGGCGTTCCAGGTGGGACCAGCGGCGCACGAGCCGGGTGGACAGGTACTGCAGGCGCGCCAACTCGACCTGCAGCTTGCCTTCGTGGCTGCGGGCGCGTGCGCCAAAAATTTCGAGAATCAGGCCCGTGCGGTCCAGCACCTCGACGCCAAGATGGCGCTCCAGGTTGCGTTGCTGGGCGGGAGAGAGTGCCTGATCGAAGATCACGCCGTGAGCCTGGTAAAGGTCCACGATCGATTTGATCTCATCGGCCTTGCCTGAGCCGACAAACAAACGGGCATCGGGTGCCTTGCGTTTGGCCGTCACTTTGGCAACCGGCATGTCGCCTGCCGACTCGGCCAGCAGCGCCAATTCGTCAAGCGTGGGATCGAAAGATGAGCCGGGGCCCAAATCAACCCCTACCAGCACGACCCTGGGATCCTGAGATGCGTTCAGCACAGACGTTGAAGAAGTCGTCAAGGCGTCAGTCAGGTCTGGGGTCGGCTGGTTGGGTAGGACTGCTCAGCAATGCTGATCAGTCCTCGGTCGTTTCGCTGGCGTGGAAATTGACTGCACGCCCAGGCACAACCGTGGAGATGGCGTGCTTGTAGACCATCTGTGTCACCGTATTGCGGAGCAACACGACGTACTGGTCAAACGATTCGATGTGGCCCTGAAGTTTGATGCCGTTGACCAGGTAAATGGACACCGGCACATGTTCTCTGCGCAAAAGGTTCAGGAACGGGTCTTGTAAAAGTTGCCCTTTGTTGCTCACGATATGCTCCGTGTTGAAAAGTTTCGGATTTGCCACCTTAACACAGTCCCCGTCGCCTATCCGGCTCAGGTTATGTGATGGTTGACGCTGACTGGGGTTAATTGCCCCTTTCGGCGCCATCCAGAGCAGCAAGGGTTACTGGTCCTTGTCGGCAAACGGATTCTGCGACGACTTGAACTCGATGCGCAAGGGCGTGCCAGTGAGCTTGAAATGCTCGCGGAAACGCCCTTCCAGGTAACGTTGGTAGGCCGCGCTGATGTGCTCCAGCGAGTTGCCATGGATGACGATGATGGGTGGGTTCTGGCCACCCTGGTGGGCATAACGCAGCTTGGGGCGATAGGCCCCTGCCAGCTTGGGTTGCTGGAACTGCACGGCTTCCTGCAGCAGGCGCGTGAGCACAGGCGTGGGCAGCTTCTTGGTGGCCGACACCCAGGCAGCCGTGATCGCCTTCCACAAGGGGCCCAGGCCCTGGCGCTTGATGGCCGAGATGTGCAGCACGGGCGCGAACTTCAGGAAGGCCAGGCGCTGCTCGATCGAGCGCTGCAGCATCTCGCGCTGGTAGCTGTCGATGGCATCCCATTTGTTGACGGCGATCACCACCGCGCGGCCGGACTCCAGCACGAAACCGGCGATGTGCGCATCCTGCTCCGTCACGCCCTGTGTGGCGTCCACCAGCAGCAGCACGACGTTGGCATCAGAGATCGCTTGCAGGGTCTTGACGACCGAGAACTTCTCGATGGCCTCGAAGACCTTGCCTTTGCGGCGCAGACCAGCCGTGTCGATCAACTCAAAGCGCTTGCCTTCGCGTTCAAAGGGCACGCTGATGGCGTCACGCGTGGTGCCAGGCATGTCGAATGCCACCAGGCGCTCTTCACCCAGCCAGGTGTTGATCAGCGTGGACTTGCCCACATTGGGGCGCCCTGCCACCGCCAGGCGGATGGGCTTGTCCAGGTCCATCTCGCGCCAGTCGCGGCCTTCGGGCAATTCGTCTTCTTCGTCCTCTTCAGGGAAGAAGCCTTCCAGCGACATGTCCACGAGGCTGCGAATACCCTGCCCGTGCGCGGCAGAGACGGGAATCGGCTCGCCTATGCCCAGCTCATAGAACTCGGCCAGTTGCGGCCCGGTCTGCATGCCCTCGGCCTTGTTGGCGGCCAGCAGCACCTTCTTGTTGGCGGTACGCAGGTACTTGGCGATGTCGTGGTCTTGTGCGGACAAGCCGTTGCGGGCATCCACGACAAAGATCACCGCATCGGCTTCGGCCACGGCCTGACGGGTCTGCTTGGCCATCTCCTTGAAGATGCCGGAGGTGCACTCGGGCTCGAAGCCGCCGGTGTCGATGACGATGAACTCGTGCGGGCCCAACTTGCCCTCGCCGTAGTGACGGTCGCGGGTCAGGCCGGCAAAGTCGGCCACGATGGCATCGCGGCTCTTGGTCATCCGGTTGAACAACGTCGATTTGCCGACGTTGGGTCGTCCGACCAAGGCAATAACTGGTTTCATGAAATTTCAGCTAACAGATCAGTTGGCACGCAACGCATACAGCGTGCCTTTGCGCGTGACGACCAGCAGGGTCTGGTCCACCACGACGGGAGCGGCCACCAGTGCGCTGTCCAGCTCGGTGCGAGCCAGGGTACGGCCGTCGTCGGACGCCAGCACATGGAGGTAGCCATCGTAGTCACCTACGACAACACGATTGCCCCAGATCGCCGGGGCGCTGAGGCTGCGGTAAGTGAAGCGGTCCACACGCCACAGCAGGTCGCCGTTTTCGGCTTTCCAGGCACTCAGTCGGTCAGCACCGTCGCTGCCGACCACCATGCGCTCGGTCGCCGCCACGGCCTGACGACCCGCCTGCGGGCGCGTCCAGCGCAGCGAACCGCGGTTCAGTTCCATGCAGGCGACCGACAGCTGGAAGGCACGCACGCAGGCCTCGTCATCAGCACGGGCCAGGGGCCCCACGAGGTCGCCAAGACGCTCGACCTCATTGGTGCCGCGGGGGGTGCCCACGTTCACGTCAAAGCGCACCGTGCCCTTGAGCGGGTCCAGCCCCACCAGGCGGGCGCCCTGCCCCACGAGCAAGGTGTCGCGGAAAGCCGTGATCACGCCGGAGGTGGCCAGCGCCAGGGGCTCGCCACCGGGGCGCTGGTACTGCCACAGCCAGCGGCCATCCAGCACGTCATAGGCGCGCACGCTGCGGTCCACAGCCTGCACAAACACGCGCTCGCCAGCCACCAGCGGCGCCGTGATGACACGCCCCGGCAGGCGCTCACGCCACAGGAGCTTGCCTTGGTCAAAGGCCAGCAGTTCATTGGCCTGCGTGACCACCGCCGCATAACGCCCATCACTGCCAACGATGGCAGACAGATCAGCATGCGCCTGGGCGCGCCAGCGCTCCTTGCCGGAGGCGATGTCAAACGAGACGATGTCGCCGTCGGTGCTGGCCGTGGTGACCACACCATTGCCAACGGCCAGGTTCAACTGGCCCTCAACCGAGCCAATGCGCTGCGACCAGGCGGTGGTCAGGCGCACGCCCGGCGCGCCAAGCGACTCCAGCGATGCCGGCGAAGGCTTGCTGGACCCGCAAGCTGCCAGCACAGCAAGGACAGCGCAGGCGGCAGCCAGCTTCACGAGACGCGAGGCCGAGGGAGTCAGGTTCACCAGTTTGGCGCGGGTCAGGGTCATGTGTGCTGCCTAAGAAAGCGTCCAGAGTATTCGATCAGACCGAAACGATAGCAAGCCCGCAGGCCCGCTTCAGTTTGTCGGCGCCACCTTGTTCGGAGCCGCTGCAGGCGGCTGGCCCAGCGCCGTCAACTTGCCTTCAACGAAGCGGCGGTATTCCACGGTGGGGTCCATGCCCTTCCAGGCTTCGCCATAGGCCTTGGCAGCCTCATCCTTCTTGCCTTGGGCCAGGAGGACGTCACCGCGGCGGTCCTGAACCAGGGCCGCAAACTCCGCAGGCGTGTCCGCCGACAAAGTCTTCAGGGCCTCGTCGTACTGCTTGGCATCCATCTGGATCCCGGCCAGACGCAGACGGGCAATGGCCACCAGGTTCGCGTTCTTGCCACTGTCAACCAGCCACTGCAGGGCAGCCTTGCCCTGGTCCGCCTTCTGGTGCTCGACGGCCACCTTGGCCACCATCAAGGCGCCTTGCTCGGCGAAGGTGGTGCCAGCGTACTTGCTCTTGAGGTCGGCAAAAGCCTGGATGGCCTTGTCGGTATTGCCGGCGCCGGCTGCGCGGTCCAGCTCCTCGTACAGACCACCGGCGCCCACGGCGCGCTGCTGTTGCCAGTACAGATAGCCCGTCCAGGCCGCGTAAGCGCCCAGCACCAACACCAGCATCCAGGTGATCAGGTTGCCGTACTGCTTCCAGAAGTGCTTGACCTGGTCAAGTTGTTCCTGTTGTTCAAGATCGTAGGTCGCCATGACGGTTCCCGTTTTGTATGTATGTAAAAGCCGTGGATTATGACTGGGCTGCAGGCAGCAAGGTCTCCGCCCAATCCCCAGTACCAGCCAGGGGACGCGAAACTTGCTCACCGCCATCCCGCAGTGGCTTGATGGAGACCTGCCCTTGCGCGACCTCGTCGGGCCCGAAGATCAAGGCATATCGGGCGCCGCTGGCGTCCGCCTTCTTGAACTGCGACTTGGGGCTGGCCGGGCCATCCTTGCCTGCCGGGTTGAGCACCACCTGCACGCCCTTGGCACGCAGGGCCTCGATGGTGGTCAGGACGGTGCTCAGCGGCGCGCCATTGAACACGACCGCAAAGGCATCCGGCGCATTGGTGGGGGCCTCGACACCCACTTCCTGCAAGAGCAGCAACAGGCGCTCCATGCCCAGGCCCCAGCCCACGGCAGGCGAGGGCTTGCCGCCCAGTTGCTCGATCAGGCCGTCGTAGCGGCCACCACCGCAAACCGTCCCCTGGGCGCCAAGCTTGTCGGTCACCCACTCGAACACGGTCAGGTTGTAGTAGTCCATGCCACGCACCAGGCGCGTGTTGACCTGATAGGGCATGCCGGCTGCGTCCAGCACCTGCTTGACGGCAGCGAAATGCGACAGCGAGGCTTCGCCCAGGAAATCGATCAGCTTGGGGGCACCTTCAACCATCGCCTGCATGGCGGGGTTCTTGGTGTCCAGAATCCGCAGCGGGTTGGTGTGCAGGCGGCGACGGGCGTCCTCGTCCAGCAGTTCGGCGTGGGATTCAAGGTAGGTGATCAGGGCGGCACGGTGCGCCTTGCGCTCATCCGGCTGCCCCAGGCTGTTGATCTGCAGCACGACGTCGTGCCCGACCTTCAAGCCCAGATCGCGCCACAGGGCAGCCGTCATCAGGATCAACTCGGCATCGACATCGGGGCCGGCGAAGCCCAGCACCTCGGCACCCACCTGATGGAACTGGCGATAGCGTCCCTTCTGTGGGCGCTCATGACGGAACATCGGACCGATGTAGTACAGGCGCTTGCCGCCTTCGTACAGAAAGTTGTGCTCGATGATGGCGCGAACGGACCCTGCCGTGCCTTCAGGGCGCAGCGTGAGCTTGTCGCCGTTGAGGCTGTCTTCAAAGGAGTACATCTCCTTTTCGACGATGTCGGTCACCTCGCCCAGGCCGCGCACGAACAAGGCCGTGGGCTCGACGATGGGGGTGCGCATGTTCTGGTAGCCATAGCGGCGCATCACCTTGCGCACCACGTCTTCCAGCCACTCCCAGCGCGCCGATTCCGGCGGCAGGATGTCGTTCATGCCTTTGATGGCTTTCAGGATCTCGGCCATGTCTGTCTTCTTGTTGGTATGGTTTCTCAGGCCTGTCCGGTCTCGGAGGCCCCGCCAAAGCGGCGTTCGATGTAAGTCTGCACCAGCTGCTGGAACTCTTCGGCGATGCGCTCGCCACGCAGGGTCAAGGCCTTCTCGCCGTCGATGAACACCGGCGCTGCGGGTGCCTCACCGGTACCCGGCAGGCTGATGCCGATGTCGGCGTGCTTGCTCTCACCCGGGCCATTGACGATGCAGCCCATGACGGCCACTTTCATCGTTTCGACGCCGGGATATTGGTTACGCCAGATGGGCATCTGGGCGCGCAGGAAATCGTCGATCTGCTTGGCCAGCTCCTGGAAGGTCGTGCTGGTGGTACGGCCACATCCCGGGCATGCCGTGACGCTGGGCACGAAGGTGCGCAAGCCCAGCGCCTGCAGGATCTCAAGCGCCACCACGACTTCTTGCGTGCGGGCCTCGCCGGGCTGCGGCGTCAGCGAAACACGGATGGTGTCACCAATGCCTTCCTGCAGCAGGATGGACAAGGCCGTGGCGGAGGCCACCGTGCCCTTGGTGCCCATGCCGGCCTCGGTCAAGCCCAAGTGCAAGGGGTAATCACAACGTGCAGCCAGACCGCGGTAGACGCTGATCAGATCCTGCACGCCGCTGACCTTGCAGGACAGGATGATCTGCTCGGGTGACATGCCCAGATCCTGTGCGGCCTGGGCCGACTGCAGGGCCGAGCTGACGAGCGCCTGGTACATCACCTGCTGGGCATCCCATGGGTCGGCGCTGCGGGCGTTCTCGTCCATCATGGACGCGAGCAACTCCTGATCCAGGCTGCCCCAGTTCACGCCGATGCGCACGACCTTGTTGTAGCGCATGGCGACTTCGATCATCTGGCCGAACTGGCGATCACGCTTGTCACCCTTGCCGACGTTGCCGGGGTTGATGCGGTACTTGGACAGGGCCTCGGCACACGCCGGGTACTCGGTCAACAGGCGGTGGCCGTTGTAATGGAAATCACCCACCAGCGGCACATCAATGCCCATGCGATCGAGTTGGTCGCGCACATGAGGCACGGCTTGCGCGGCCTCAGGCGTATTGACGGTGATGCGCACCAGCTCCGAGCCAGCCAAGGCCAGCTCCTTGACCTGGATGGCCGTGCCGATGACATCCACCGTATCGGTGTTGGTCATGGACTGCACACGCACCGGCGCATCGCCACCGATGGTGACCACCCGCGCGCCCCACACGACGCGGGCCTGGCGCGAACGCCGCGCAGCAGGTCGGGCGACGTCAATGAGGCTGAGGTTTTCCAGGGTCATTTCAATTCCAGGCGCGCCACGTTGTTGCGTGTCGCAGCGGTCAGATCAACAGGCTGGCCCTTGTAGCTCAACTGCACACCAGGCGCATTGCCAATGCGAAGGCTCAGTGGCGCCAGGCCATCCAGGGCCACGGTTTCACCAGCCAGCACATTGCGCGACAGCAACTTGCCACCCTTGGCGTCACGCACTTCGATCCAGGAGGGATCGCGCACCGACAACACCAACGAGCCACCAGACGACGCGCTGGCCGGCGCTGCCACGGACGCTGCCTGAACCAGACGGGGGTCCTGCCCCGCGACCGGTGCTGGCGCGGCTGCGGTTGCATCTGTTCTGTCCAGCACCAAGGAGGACACGCCCCCAGACGCAGCAGGCGACACCGGCAGGGCCACGCCTGGCACAGAGGCCGCGGACTCCGCGGACACGGCTGGGAGCGCCGCCAGATCTGGTGCTGAAGCGGCCACAGGCGGCTCCAACTGGGTCGCAGAGGCTGCTTGCTCGGCCTTGGCCACCTCGGCAGGACGCGGCGCCATCTGCAGGACCTGGTGGAACCAGGCAGGCACATCCACCGAATCAGGCAAAACGTAAATCCCCAGGGCCCCCAGCAACAGCAACATGGGCGCAAGCCATTTGAAGCTGAGCAAATTCGACCAGTCCCAGTGATGATCGAACAAGGGCGACCCGCCGCGCACGTCCTTGAAGGGTTGGTTCAAGGGGGGCTTGCCTTCGGCCAGTGCCGTGGGCTTGGCGGCTGGCAAGGTTGCCAGCACCTCAGACGGGTCCACCTTGAGTGCGCGGCAGACCGTCATCGCCAGGGCTCGCGTGAAATTGGCATCCGGAAGACGATCGAATTGACCCAGCTCCAGCGCCTCCAGCTTGGCTGGTGTGACCTTGATGGTCGCTGCCAGACCTTCCAGCGTCATGTTCTGGGCTTCGCGTGCACGGCGCAGGATCTCGCCCGCACCACGGTTGCCCGCGTCCGGCGAGGACAGGATGATGGGCGTCGGCTCAGTCATCGAACCTCCCCATCTCCAGTGCGTTGGCCTCGCGGGCTGTCGGGTACTTGCTGCGCAGTTGGGCGCCGAGTTCGTCGCGGCCATTGATGTTGCCCAGGCGGTGCTCGATGCGGATCGCCAGCCACAGGGACTCGGCCGTCACCTGGTTGGGCACATTGTTCACACGGCGGATGTAAAAGCGCGCGCGCTCCAGCTCACCGCGACGGTAAAGCACCGATGCGAGGTTGTAAGCCGTGGCGGGGTTGGACGGGTCCATTTCATAGGAGTGCGCCAGCGTTTTTTCAGCCTCGGGGAACAGGCCGGCATTGATCTGGCAGACGCCACGAACCAGCAAGGTCTTGCTGGTGGCCACGGTCTGCGGCAAGGCAGCGGCGCGCTCGAACAAGGCATCGGCCTCGGCATACTGGCGCTTGCGACACAGGTACCAGCCATAGTTGTGCAACACGCTGCCGTTGCGCTCGTCCAGCGACAGCGCCTGCTTGTAGTTCGACTCGGCTCGCTCCGTCTCGCCCATGGCGTCATAGATCAGCGCACGCATTTCGTAGGCATCGGGCAAGGAGGGATCAATGGCCACAGCCTGCTTGAGTTCGTCCAGCGCGGTGTTGTATTGCCCTTGCGCGTAATACGTGGAGGCCAGCTCCATGCGCAGCCGGGCACGACGGCGGACATCACCTTCATCCGAAGCGGTGGTGATGTCGCCGGATGACGACGACGCCCTGGTCATCGGACCACCGGCGCAGCCACCCAGTTGCCCCAGCGCCATGAGGCAGGCACCCAGCCAGCAAGCTGTCAACACCACCGAGCGAAGCATCCTCATGCAGCAGTCTCCTAAGAAAGGGATCCAGTGTAGAGGCTCCAGCGCCCCTCACTGCGCCTCAATGGGCGTGGCGATTGCGTTCCCCGGGCTTGGGGGCGGCCACTTTGGCCTCGACAGGTTGGCGCAACATGCGGTCGCGCGCATTGGTGCGATCCTGCACTTCGCCGGCCAACTGGCCACAGGCCGCGTCGATGTCATCACCCCGCGTCTTGCGCACCGTGGTGATGATGCCCGCGTCAGCCAGCATTCGTGCAAAGGCCTGAACGCGTTCGGCTTGCGAACGGTGCAGTCCCGATTGCGGGAAGGGATTGAAAGGAATCAGGTTGAATTTGCAGTTGATGCGTCCCTTGACCAGGGCAATCAACTCGCGGGCATGCTCGTCGGTGTCATTGACGCCATCGAGCATGCAGTATTCGAAAGTGATGAAATCACGCGGCGCGGCTGTCAGGTAATCGCGACAGGCATCGAGCAATTCGTGGATCGGGTACTTCTTGTTGATCGGCACCAGCTCGTCACGCAAGGCATCGTTGGGTGCATGCAGCGACACGGCCAGCGCGACCGGGCAGTCGTGCTTCAGGCGCTCGATCATGGGCACCACGCCCGAGGTCGACACGGTGACGCGCCGACGCGACAGGCCGTAGCCGTGGTCATCGAGCATGACCTTCAGGGCCGGCACCAGCGCGTTGTAGTTTTGCAGCGGCTCACCCATCCCCATCATCACGACATTGCTGACGATGCGCTCGGAAGTGCCCAGACGCTGACGCAGCGTGTGTTCGGCATGCCACAACTGGGCCAGGATCTCACCCGTGGTGAGATTGCGACTGAAACCCTGATGGCCGGTGGAGCAGAAACGGCAGCCCACGGCGCAACCTGCCTGCGATGAAATGCACAGCGTGGCGCGATCGTCTTCGGGGATGTAGACACTTTCAACGGCGTTGCCGCCGCCCACGTCAAACAGCCACTTGATGGTGCCGTCGGACGAAACGTGCTCACTGATCACGGGCAAACGTTTGAGGGTGGCCACACCCTGGAGCTTGCCGCGCAGCGACTTGGCGAGATCCGACATCTGGTCGAAATCGGTCGCACCTTTTTGATGGATCCAGCGGAACAACTGGGTGGCGCGGAAACGCTTTTCACCCAGTTGCTCGCAAAACGCGGTCAACCCGTCGAGGTCATAGTCCAGCAGGTTGACGGCGTCCATACTTCTTCAACAACAACGCTTGTCGCCAATCAGCGGGCGTAGACGTTCAGAGCGGGGAAGAAGAAAGCGATTTCAACGGCAGCGGTTTCAGCGGCGTCAGAGCCGTGCACGGCGTTGGCGTCGATGCTGTCAGCGAAGTCAGCGCGGATGGTGCCCTTTTCGGCCTTCTTGGGGTCGGTGGCGCCCATCAGGTCGCGGTTCTTCAGGATGGCGCCTTCGCCTTCGAGCACTTGCACGAACACGGGGCCGGAGATCATGAAACTCACCAGGTCCTTGAAGAAAGGACGGGCAGCGTGCACAGCGTAGAAGGCTTCGGCTTCGGCTTGCGACAGTTGCACCAGCTTGGCAGCGGCGACCTTCAGGCCAGCGCCTTCAAAGCGGCTGATGATTTGACCGATGACGTTCTTGGCAACGGCGTCGGGTTTGATGATCGAGAGGGTGCGTTCGATAGCCATTTAGTTCTCCTGAGTCGGCAGATTTGACAAAACCCAGCATTGTACTGTGCGAAGGTGTCAGTGCAATGCAATACAAGATTGAAACGGTGACTTGTCAACGCGGGTTTCCCTGAGCGCTGTCATGTCACCTGATGAAATCAACGGCGACCGCGGCCACCACCGCCGCCACCGCCGCGACGGCCACCACCACCGGTCTTGCCGAAGTAGGCATCGGCGCCGATGTAGCCCACAGAGGTCTGCAGCGGATCGGGTTGACGAGGGCCCTGGCCCTTCTTCTGACCGCCCTGGTCTTGCCCGTGGTTCTGGTCAGGACGACCAAATCCGGCAGTAATGCGCTTAGAACCCTTCACAAAACGCTTGTCGAAGGTCTGCTCCAGGGGGTTGGGGATCGGCCCGATGTGGTCAAGATCGTCGTCCATGTCGTGGCGAGGCGCCTGGGGGCGATCCTGCATGGGGCCACGTTGCTGCTTGTTGCCAAAGCCGCCCTGACCACCACCTTGGCCGCCGCCTTGACCGCCATTTTGCGGACGGCCACCGCGCTGGTCCTGCTGACCCTGCTGGCCACCACGACCTTGCTGCGGCTTGCCCTTGAAGCCCTGCTGGCTCTTTTGCTGGCCTTGGCCTTGACCTTGGCCCTTGCCGCCACGACCTTGCCCCTGGCCTTGACCTTGGCCCTGCCCAAACTCCTGCCGGTCCATGCCTGCCAGCGACTTCACGGCACGCACGTCCGACTCGCCCAGCTCGACCCAGATGCCACGCTTGAGACCACGCGGCAGCACGATGGCGCCGTAACGCACGCGGATCAGGCGATTGACCGTCAGGCCCACAGCGTCAAACAGCTTGCGAACTTCGCGGTTGCGGCCTTCGGTGATGACCACGCGATACCACTGGTTCACGCCCTCACCTTCGCCCTTGCTGATGGACACGAAAGAGGCCGATTGACCTTCGATTTCGACACCAGACAGGAGCTTGTTGCGGGCGACCTCATCCAGGGCACCCAGCACGCGAACAGCGTACTCACGCTCCACGCCGAAGCGGGGATGCATCAGCTGATTGGCCAGCTCGCCCGAGTTCGTGAACAGCAGCAGGCCTTCGGTATTGAGGTCCAGACGGCCAACCGACATCCACTTGCCGTTTTGCAGGCGTGGCAGGCGCTGGAACACCGTCGGACGACCTTGGGGATCGTCGTGCGTGACCACTTCGCCGGTCGGCTTGTGATAGGCCAGGATGCGCGCGGGCGGCGGCGCAATGCGGACCCGGATCGGGCGGCCGGCCACCTTGATGCGGTCACCAAAGGAAATGCGCTGACCGATGTGGGCAACCTGGTCGTTGACCTCGATGCGGCCGTCTTCGATCATCTGCTCGATGTCGCGACGCGACCCGACGCCGGCTTGCGCCAGCACCTTCTGCAGCTTGGGTGCGTCAGGTTCGGGGCGCAGAACGCGCTTGTAAGGGCCGCTTTCTTCTGCCGCAGCCGCCTCGGCGGCCTCTTCTTCGCGCTGCTTGTCGAAATCACCCGACAGCAACTCGGCATACACCTCGGTGGCCTGCTCAGCGGCGATGGCGGCACGGCGCGAGGGACGCTGCTCGCCCGGCTCACCGGCACCTTCAAGGCCTTCGCCGTCTTGCACGGCGCGCTCTTCACCATCAGCCGCAGCCATGGCCTGATCCTGACGAGGTGGGCGATCGCCACGCGGGCCGCGCTGGCGATCCCGATCACGCTCACGGCGGTTGCCACGCCCTTCGGGGCGCTGCTCACCGGCCTGGGCAGGTGCATCAGACACCTGCTCGGTCACGTCGCCTTGCAGCGCCAATTCAGCCTGCACCGGTGCGGCAGGTGCCTGGGGTGCCGCTTCGCGGGGGGCATCCTGCACCTCATCGGCAGATGCGGCCTCGACCACTTCCGCAGCCTTCTTGCGAGGCGCGCGCTTGGGCTTGGCCGGCGCAAGGTCGTCGCCACCGGACTCGGCCGCTGCAGCGACTTCTGCCGCCGCAGGCACCTCAGCCTCAACGACCTTCTTGCGGCGCGGCGCGGCTTTCTTGGCGGGCACCGCGGCCTCCTCGGTAGAGGCCACGGCCTCGGCTTGCGGCGCTGCGTCCTCAGTCACCTTCGGGCGGCGGGCTCGCTTGGGCTTGACCACCTCTTCGGTGACCAAAGGCTGTTCATTGGGATCTTGCATGGGCACGTTGTCTGTGGTCATGGAGCAGGAAATTCTGTGTTCGGTTCGGTATCGGGTGACTGCAGCGCGGCTTCCTCTTGGAGCGCGGGCTCAGCCTGAATCAGGGTCTCGCCAGCAGGCGCCTCCAGCAAGGAGGCCTGGTCTTGCGTCGGGCCTGCCTCATCGGCCGGCGCCTCATCGGTATCAGCCTCTTCAAGACCTGGCAGCAAGGCCTGGCTGACCGGCAAGCCATCCAGTGTCGGCAACTGGTTGAGCGAGGCCAGCCCCAGGTCATCCAGGAACTGCCTGGTGGTGGCGAACAGGCTTGGCCTGCCAGGCCCATCGCGGTGGCCAATCACCTCGATCCAGCCCCGGTCTTCCAGTTGCTTGACGATGTTGGCGCTGACTGTCACACCACGGATGTCTTCAATGTCGCCGCGGGTCACGGGCTGCTTGTAGGCAATGATGGCCAGCGTCTCCAGCGTCGCCCGCGAGTACTTGGGCGGCTTCTCTGGATTGAGGCGATCCAGATGGGCCTGCACCCCGGCACGCGTCTGGAAGCGCCACCCGTGGGCCACCTGACGCAACTCGACCCCTCGCCCATCCCAGCGCGCGCTCAATTCCGCCAGCAAGGCGAGCACGGAATCCGCCGACATCGTGTCGTCGAACAACTGGCGCATCTCGCGCACCGTCATGGGCCGATCGGCGCACATCAGCGCCGCTTCAAGAATGCACTGGGCATCCTGAGGATTGAGGACTTCCATCTCTTCAATCGAATAGGGTCGGGCTGCCTTGCAGGGCTTGCGGACGACATTCAAAGCAGGCGGACACGCTTGTTGTCACGTGGCGAGTCCGCGAGTCGGGTTACACGAGGCGTTTTCCGCCCGGCTTGTAAAAAGGAACCTCTGTGAGGTGACCAGGCCGGGGAGCGCCAGGAGGCGCTTCAACCCTTGCTCGGCTTTTTGAAAAGCCGCCTGTATCCGGGCTCTGCGCCCGTTGTTTGTCGATGCATTATGCACCAGTTGCGCCTTGCCATGGCACAGATCATCAAACCGCCCCGCCAGCATCAGACAAAAGTGCCCAGGCCTGGGCCATGTCCTCTGGCAGCGGCGCCTCGAATTTCAGCAATTCGCCCTTGATCGGATGCAGGAAGGACAGGCGGGCGGCATGCAGCGCCTGGCGGGTCATGCCCAGTGCCTGCGCGCCGCCATAGAGCGCATCGGCCACCAGCGGGTAACGCCGGCTGCTGAGATGCACACGGATCTGGTGCGTCCGCCCGGTGTGCAAGGTGCACAACACCCCGCTGAAGCTGCGCGGCGCCGCGCGCTCACCCTTGCCCGCTGGCGACGCCGGAGCCCACTCACCCACCAGCAGACGCTGCACATCCGTGCGCGCAGGTTTGCCCGAAGGCACCACGGCCATCTTGATCCGGGTGACGGGGTCGCGGCCGATGGAGGACTCGACCGTGAACGACTCGGGGGGCATGCCATGCACCAGCGCGAGGTACTGCCGGCTGACCTCGCGTGCGGCAATGGCACGCGTCAAGGCCGTGACCGCTGCCAGGGTCTTGCCCACCACCATCAGGCCGCTGGTGTCCTTGTCCAGCCGGTGCACGATCCCGGCGCGAGGCAGGTTCACGGCGCCCGCATGGTGCGCCAGCAGGCCGTTCATGAGCGTCCCCGTCCAGTTGCCCGCCGCTGGGTGCACAACCCATCCCGCGGGCTTGTTGACCACCAGCAGGTGCTCGTCTTCAAAAACGATGGGCAGGTCCATGGGCTCGGGCACAAAGGCCTGGCTTTGCGCCGTGGGCTTGAGCAACACCGCCACGCGCTGCCCGGCCAGTACCTTGCGCGAGGCCGAGTTCGCCACCTTGCCATCGACCTCGACGCAACCCTCCTCGACCAGGTGCTTGAGGTGATTGCGAGAAAACTCGGAGGCGCCGGAAACCAGAAACACATCCAGACGCTGGCCATGCGCGGCTTCGCTCACGTCCCACACCCGGCGCTCGGGCTCCTTGGGCGGGGCCACCGGCATGACATCTGATGGCTCCAGCCATTCGTCGTCCGCGAGATCGAGATCGACCACTTCGGGGGAAACGCCTGTGGTGGGCGACGGAGATTCAACGGGGGTGCGACGGGCCATGTGGCAAACAAACCTGGTAAGCGGAAAAAAGAAAAGGCAGAGGGCTTCTATACTGCGGGTTCTGGCGCTGCAAGGCGGAACTGCAAGCGGAGCGATCCGCAACATACACACGTGAAACTGCTGAAGAACACCTCTTGGAGCACCTGGACCGGTCAACGTGCCGGCCTGCTGGCACTGGCTGTGAGCGCCCTGATGGCGGCATGCGGATCGGCTCCTCAAGACGAGTTTGCCAACATCAGCCCGGACAAATTGTACGCAGACGCCAAGGAAGAAGCGGCTGACGGCAATTACGAGAACGCCATCAAGCGCCTGGAAAAGGTCGAGGCACGCGCCTCCGGCACGATCCTGGCACAACAGGCGCAGATCGACCTGGCTTACTCGTACTACAAGACAGGCGAAAAAGCGCAGGCCCTGGCCAAGCTGGAACGCTTCATCCGCCTGCACCCGACCAGCCCCGCGCTGGACTACGCCTACTACCTGCAAGGCCTGATCAACTTCAACGATGACCTGGGCTTGTTCGGCCGCCTGGCCAGCCAGGACCTGTCAGAGCGAGACCAACAGGCCTCGCGCGACGCCTACGAATCCTTCCGGCTGCTGAGCGAGCGCTTCCCCGCCTCGAAGTACACGCCCGACGCGCGACTGCGCATGAACCACATCGTCAACTCGCTGGCTGCCGGCGAAGTGCATGTGGCGCGCTACTACCTGCGTCGCGGGGCCTACCTGGCTGCGGCCAACCGCGCCCAGCAAGCCGTCAAGGACTACCGCCAGTCGCCCGCCATCGAAGAGGCGCTCTACATCATGGTCCAGAGCTACGACAAGCTGGGCCTGACGCAATTGCGTGATGACGCGCAACGCGTGCTCAAGCAGAGCTTCCCCAACAGTGGTTACCTGGGTGACCAGGCTGTCACCGAGCGCCCCACCCCGGTCAAGAAGCCTTGGTGGCAACTCTGGTGATGCAGGGGCCCCAGCGGCCACCGGCATAGGGCTTTAGTCCCCGCTGGCCGCGCCACCGGTTGTGAAGCCGGAGAGCGTCCCCTGATCATGCACTTCGCGGCCGAGAGGCCGCACATCCACCGGCTCTTCAGTCGGTGCGACCTCATCCGAAGGTTCGGCCTGAACCTGCTCCAGGTGAATCTTGTGGATGAAGCGGCGCGCCCGGTCATACGGGAACACGTCGTGCACGTAGCCCGCCTTGATGCGCTCCTTGTGCTGCTGCCAGAAGTCGGCTTCCAGCAAATCGGCGTGATGTTCCATGAAGATCTTGCGCACGCGTGGGTCGCCCAGCAGGAAAGGCCCGAAGGTTTCGGGGAACACATCGTGCGGGCCGACGTTGTACCAGATCTCGCCTGACATCTCGTCTTCCTCGGTGCGCGGCTCGGGCACCTTGCGGAAGTTGCAGTCGGTGACGTACTCGATCTCGTCATAGTCGTAGAACACGACTTTGCCGTTGCGCGTCACGCCAAAGTTCTTCCACAGCATGTCGCCCGGGAAGATGTTGGCCGCCACCAGATCCTTGAGCGCGTTGCCGTACTCGATCACGGCATGCTCCAGCGACTCGCCCGTCGCCTCCTGGATGTAGATGTTGAGCGGCACCATGCGGCGCTCGATGTAGAGGTGCTTGAGGATCAGCACCTGGCCATCCTCGTCTTCTTCCATCACGCTGGGCGCGAACTTCTTGAGCTCCGCGATCAGCTCTTCATCGAAGCGGTGGCGAGGAAAGGCCACGTTGGTGAACTCCAGCGAGTCGGCCATGCGGCCCACGCGGTCGTGCTGCTTCACGAGCTGGTACTTGCCCATGATCATGTCACGCGTGGTTTCCTTCTGCGGCGGGAAGTAGTCCTTGATGACCTTGAACACGAACGGGTAGGACGGCAGGTCGAACACCAGCATGACCATGCCCTTGATACCGGGCGCGATGCGGAACTTGTCGCTGGAATGCTTCAGGTGAAAGAGGAAGTCCCGGTAGAACAGGTTCTTGCCGTGCTTTTGCAGACCGATCGCGCTATAGAGCTCCCCCCGTGGCTTGCGGGGCATCAGCGTGCGCAGGAACTGCACATAGGCTGATGGCACCGGCATGTTCACCATGAAGTAGGCGCGCGCAAAACTGAACAAGGCCAGCAGGTCGTCCTCGCCAAACAAGGCCGCGTCGATGTAGAGCCGGTTCTTCGAGTTGTGCAGGATGGGGATGGCAAACGG